>Ga0268261_10001028_pt1 | contig 18815 bp, 14 predicted proteins | sample TergutNc150P1_FD_190353 | JGI IMG/M metagenome (GOLD analysis project Ga0268261, IMG submission 190353) | Nasutitermes corniger P1 segment gut microbial community from laboratory colony in Florida, USA - Nc150 P1 (SPAdes) (version 2) | ecosystem: Host-associated > Arthropoda: Insects >...
GACGAGCTGATCACACGTCCAGAGGAGTCCTACCGACTGTGCTGCGTCGTTGTGTGTGATCTAGAAACATCAAGAATAGGTGCTCCATATATATATGACATTAGTCGCCTAAGGGTTAACCTGTTAAATCCTAATGGTTACTCCATATACCACCAGTTTTAACATTTACGATGACTAGTTTCTGACTACAGTGTGTGTTCCTGCGTTTGGTATTCATCTCAGAACAAACAGTGATTATTTCCATATACAGCACTAACTGATGTATTTTTATAACAAAGACAGAGAGTGATTTCTGTGTGGTACAAAATGGGTCTGTAAATACAAAGAGACTACATTGCATCCTTAAAGGGTTAATTGAACCACAAATCTTGTCATATGTTTCAGTTAAGTACATTGCTTGGATGTTGCGACTACTATCAATGAAGCTCAAACACAGCACTTAGACCTCATTTATAATAACCCCGTACTATGAATTCAACAAAAATTAATTTCAGAATGAAGGACACAGCCCTGAAATGGGCAACAAAGAAAATGCGAGTGAAGAGGGTGAGATGGTGCTGATGAAAAAAAGTTTATTTTCATGTAGGAATACAAGGTCCTTGCAAACACAGACCTGTATTTGCTCTGATCTTCATGGTGGGGGCAGAAATATAACAAACCTGCCTTTACAATCCACAGGAACTGCAAGCTGTACATAATGTTTTATCATGAAGACAACAAAGGGTAATTACAAACACGAAAATGCTCTTACGATGAATTCTTAAGACACTATAAAAGCTTGCTGTCTTCCAGGAAGCAATGCCATGTAGGTTGGTAGACAGGTACCAATCTTCCTCTGAGATGTTGGTTCCTGTCTAATAAATTACATGTACTTGGTGTCACATCCTACAACACAGCCACTTTCACAGTCACGGCCATGAAATCTTTAAGTATCACTTCAATAAACTTCCTGCTGAAGTTTTTATGAACTGAAACACAAACTAAGAACATGTTATTACCATATTTACCCAAATGCAACAAAACTTTAATCCAAGACAACACCCCAAATAAGACATTCTGGCCAATGGGAAATATTGTGATCCAAATCTAAAGATGAACCCCAAAACCTAAAATGTCTGCTAAAGGAAAATATTTTACTATTAATTTCATAGACTCAGTATACAGAGCATGTCAGATTCTATCTACATTGACCAATTAGTGTCACTGTCCCCATCTTCACAGTCAGCGCGTTCATCTTCCTCACAATCACTCCTTACATTCCCATCCTCTATAATATCATTCCACAACATATAACTATCAGTTGCATCCACTGCATTGGATATACAACCCTTCTCAAAGCCCTTCACAATCACTTTGAGTGTGATCCAATGTCATGCTGTTCTCAGCCATACTGACCAAATAATATATTTATATTTCTTGGTTTAAACTCACTTGAACTCATGAAGAGTTTCATAATTTACTTCAGAGACTGTGTTAATGGTACTAAGAATTTTAAATGTGTGTGTTCTGGACATTTGTGTTGTGGCTGTGGTCTGATCAGTCTGAGTTCATGGTTCGTTTTATGGTTTTTAATTTGTAGATTGGTCCAGGTTTTATTTTTGAGTTTTGTACTTAATTTTCGATTTTCCAATACCCATTTTCCAGTTACTACCCTTCGACTAGATCTGTTCTTGGGCGCATATCTTAACAAGTTTACTGTTTGAACGGGGCACAATGACATGACAATTCAATCTAAGGAGCCTGCCAGGTTAGGAGATTCTTTGCCTGCAGGCGAAAACACAGCGAGCTCCTGAAATGATGTGCCTTTTTAAAAAATTAGACCATGTCTGAAAAAATATGACTACCAGTGAACTACAGCCATGCTATGTTCTCTCGTTTGTCTACACATAACAATTTGGTGACGCAGGCCTTAGATTGGTGCGATCTGGTTTGGCGCTTCATATGCAAATTTAAGACCTCACATATTTAAGCACCATATTTAAGGAAAAAACCTCATCTTGCATTCGAGTTAAAACAGTAACATAACAGAGATGTGCAGCCTAACAAAACTACTTTGTAGATTTTGCTCATATGTACCACTGCTACATGTTTTGACCCAATGTAGCAATTTCATACAAATCCAAAATCCACTGATTTTTTAAATAAAACAGCCATGTTAGACTGTATTTCTCTATTATGTTAATAATTCATGAAACACAATGGGATGTCTTCCATCAAGATAAAAACATGTTACTTCCTAACTTGGCTGGCCATATTTTTAAGAAAATACTGCATATGACATGGGAATTTTAACAGTCCTCGAAGATGGATCATCCAAGAATATGCTCAACTATAACCCCTAGAGTTTTAGAATTAACCACTATGAACTTTTGCTATGGGGTCATGTTATGAGACATGTCTACACTCCACTACTGTCAACTGACCCTGATGTTTTCAATCACAGAATATACACAGCAAATGGATCAAAACAGATGAAGTCACCTTGCAAAATTCCTGTCATTCACCTTATGGACCGGAATGTTGCTGTCATTCTTATAATACCATCTATAAAATCTAAAATTTTCAGTTCCTGTTTTTGCTGATAATAATACAGCATTTGGACTATCACTTTGTTCAAAACAGAGTTTTAAAAGTAAATTATTATTATTCTACCGAATAACAACACCTATAAAATACATAAGCTTCCAATGTCAAAAATGTAGTATACCTGTACAGACATTGTATTTTAAGCTGCTGCCAGTGGTTTGGCAATCTGCACACTTTTTAAATACATATCACCAAAAATTTGGTGATATACAGGATTGCTGATAAGCAATAAAACGGGCAACCGCAAATACTGGGTATTTTAATGGATGTATAAATAACTACAAAGCATTCAATATTTTGGGTAGGGGAAATTGTAAATCAGAAGTCAATATTAAAGTTTGACCAAAAAAAAAATCTTCATAAATATCAGAAATTGTGGTCTTCTGGGAAAACACCATGTAGTTGGTACCCATATACCGTACTATGCTGCCACACCTCCACAGACAATGGTCTTAATATTCACTGCCATGACAACCTCAACTGTTATGACAATCCCCAACAGCAGAAAGAAGGATTAGCTACAAAACAAAATAAAAAAATCATTAAATAATATTATGCGCAACACAACTCTTCACAACACTGTAAAATTTTTCATACCATCTTCGTTCATACAGCAACTTTCCATCTTCTATTCTAGTGTCAGGAACAGAATTATCAGAGAGTGAAGGTCCCAGAGATGAAATGCCAGAAGAAGGCAGAAGTGCTGCAAACATTATTTCCAATTAATACCTCACTTTACTAAAACAGTACTGCTACACCATCTGCTCAATCCAAAAAATGGATCCCACTTCTCATTTCTATCTTCAAGTATTGCACAGCGTTTAACGTGCAAGAATAAAATGATGATATTAGTACAAGATCTTACACCAAACTTTTTTCAGTTTACAGTAAACCAGTAAACAGATTTTAACTCTAGACAAAACTGACACATCAGCTATGTTCTCTGGCCATTTTATCCAGAGAAGGAAACTTGTTGCGGTGCACAGAAACTATGAGGCTGTATGGGCCCCACTGCTATTCTGGATGTGATGGCAAACAGAAAAATTCCTGACCTTGCTGGGTACCAAACCTTGGTTGCCCAGCCTACAGTTACAGTCATCTTACTTACGAACATTCATACAGTTATGGGGTCTTGCTGAAACACACTCTTCCCTAAACTGAAAAAAGTTTTATATATAATGTTTTATGATTCTACCAGGTTTTCTAACAGGACCAAGCAGCTTCCCTCGACTGATTACTTTCAAATCTCCTTCAATCTCCTTCTCATCCAGCAGATAGTTAAGTTGCGCTGGTGGTGGTTTGCGTCGCTTCTCTGGAATTGGAACTGGGTCATTTGGACGTCGACGGAGTTTACGTGTCATGACAGGTTTCACCTGGAATAGGAATTACAGCCATGACATAAATTTCCTACTCACCTTATGGGACAAAGGACTCAATCTCATTTAAAAAATTACTCATACCACGAATAACACAGGGCTGAAAGATAATTATAACAGGATTCTGACAACTTCTGGACACATTTTAATCTACTAGTGCAGAGACAATAACCAAATTCTCCCCCATTAACACCAATATATGCAGCCAGAACTGTCATACCTCCTCTGTGTGCAGATAAATTGCACAGCTTATGGCAGAGGAGCTAGAATCTTGAATTCTGACTACCACAATTTTCCCCCAGTAACTTGTAACAAACACGATGTCAAGAAGCCGTGTACGACAAACACAAAATGTCAAAACATCTTGATTAGTTCAATATCTTGCAAAAATATAATTTAGAAGGGTAAGTTCTTAAGTGAAAATCCTATTCCTGATCATGAAATGATTTAACAACATACAAGGGTTAGTCAGTAAGTAATGCCTTTTTTTCTTTGTTTCACGTCACTCTCAAGTCAGACGCACAAGAATTTCAGACAACTTCACCACAATATTGCTGGAGACATGGGTATTTTCCAGTATAATCTCCAATCTTGCCAGCTCTTCTTCTACCTTTGAACAAGACCATGTATTCTCACCACATAAAAGTTGCATTCCTTCCTGTGCAGCCATTGGCATAAAACATTCTGCAGTGCCTCACCACATGCATAATGTTGTAAGTTATCAAAGACTGTCTTTTCCAGGACCAAACAGGAGACAACCTGACGGTGTAAGGTCAGGACAGTAGGGTGGGTGCAGCATCACTGCCAACCAAATTTTGTGATGGTTGTAGTGGTGTGCAAACACGTGTGGTCAGGAACTATCATAAAGGAGCAACACTTCCAACACTCTTCTTGTGGGACAAACTTGAAGAAGGCAAGCTTTCAGATTTCGTAGTGTTTCAATATAGCAGTCAGAGGACATTGTTGCCCTCTAAGTAATAAGTTGCCAAGAATAACACCTTTCTCATCCTCAGACTGCAGCCATTTTACCTGCTGATGGCACATTCTTGAATTACTGCTTCTTGGTGATGCTGTCGATGTCACTCCATTGACTGCTGCTTGGATTCAGGTTTAAAATGACTGACCCAGGTTCCACGTCCTATGACAATATGCAACAGGAAGGCCTCACCTCCTGTATCACATCACTCCAAAAGATCCGCAGCAACTGCTTTCCCTTCCTCGACGTCTGCATCCGTCAGCACTCACAGCAACCAATAAGCACAGAATTTCAAACAGCCAAGCTCTTCAGTAACTGCCATTACCGTTCCTTTACTGATGGAGAGGATGGAACACAATTCATCTGTTGTTATGTGATGGTCACCACACAACAGTTCATCAATCCAGCAGATGCTGTTAGGTATCACTGCAGTACAAGTTACCACTCTGTGGTTAGACTGATCTATTACAGTCATGCACTACACAGTCAACAAATATATTGATGCATCAGAGCACAACAGGAATGTGTCATTTAATGATTACCACTCTGTGGTTTGTCACCCTTCTGTTTCAGCATTTTTAATCTGTCATACCCATCGCCAAACAATACACACATACAGAGTTGCATCACCATACCTTCTGAGAAAACATTCATACACACAAATCAGCTGTTCACCCTCAGCAATACAGAAATCAATCACTGCTTGCCTTAAATGCACACCAAACTCTGCTGTTCTGAATCAAATGTGGTGCTGCCATCTGTCAAAACGGCCACAACTACTATAAAATGACAGAGGCTTTTCAAGAACTTCACTGACAAAAAAATAGAAGGCATTTCTTTCTGACTTTCCTCAGTGTTATGTGTAACTGGTACTTGGGGTTTTAGTACACCACCTTGCACATTTGGGAAAAAACCAGTCCTACCAAAAATATATATCTAAATTCTATAAATAAATCGACTACCTTGCTACTCTGCACATAAATAAGTAATGTATTACATATATTGAAATCACACCTCCATTGAATCTCCTGTAAGCTCCATGGTGTGACGTTCAGACTCTATGAGTTTACGTTTCTCTTCCATATCTGAAATCAAAGTTTCTCGGAGTTCTATTTTCTTTTCTTCAAATTCTTTTGCTGCAGCTTTCTTCTCAATTATGTAGTCCCTTTCAACACACTCTATCAAATAATCCTTATGAATAATATTAAGACGCAACCTGAAAATGTAAAAAAAAACTAGCATTTTTGTGTTTCAATTAGCATAAATAGAATTTGAATTCACACATCAGATTACATAAAAAAAGTCATGTTTTGTGTATATTAAACCAAAGAAGCAGTAAAACTGTGACAAGTGAGACTCCTCTGGCCACAGCATACCCACCCCTTGCAGGAAAACAGGCTACATTTGTGACGCTAGGTTTTTAACACTACAATGTTCTGCTAGTTATTATGTTTGCAGTGCTGACAAGAACAGTGTGCCACAAAATGCTTCCTGTCATAAGAAAGGTTTTCAAGGAACTATACAACAGCATACAAAACTTTGACCAAATTAAAGCAATGTATACTTACTTACTTACTTACTCCGTGCAGCAGAGTCCTTCTTGAGAAGCTAACCAGTTCTCAAGAAATTCCCTGCAATTTAGGGAACTCAAAGGTTCGTTACCACATTTACAAGTGCCCACCACCTGCCCCTATCCTGAGACATATCAATCCAGTCCATTCACCACCAACTCACTTCCTGAAGATCACCCCCAACCCATTTCCTGAAGATCAATTTTAATATTATCCTCCCATCTATGCCAGGGTCTTCCAAGTTATTTCTTACCCTCAGGTTTCCCCACTAATACCCTGCTAGCAAGCAGTCAGCATAACCTGTATGATACGTATTATATACCTATTGCTGTGTGTACAGTGCTAGACTCCTGATGATGGACAGAGAAACTGTCCAAAACATGTAGAGTTCCATTCCAAAAATAAATTTGAGAAATTAGTGCATCTCGTTGGTTTTATTATAAGAATATACAGAATGGGGAGGAAAATTTCTGTAATGTACAGACAGAAACAGATCTGGATGATATGTCACTGCAAAAAAAGCGCAATATCCTCATAACAGTCCAAAACTCACCAGTTCACATGAAGTGCCCATCTCATTCTTTTTAACTTCTTTACACAAATAATAGCTATTGAGTAGTACAAACCATAAAGCTCCTTATCATGAAATTTTCTTCAGTTTCCTGTTACTTCCTGCCTGTTACACCCAAACATTTTCTTCAACGCTCTATTTTAGAATACCCTCAGCATATGAGGTCTCCACTCTTCTGGAATGTTGGTAATCAGTGGCCAACATTTTGAGACAATGTGCTAGTCTCATCTTCAAGAGCCAAAATGTCTGGGCACCCTTGGCCTATGTTCTTTCATTAACATGAGGACCAAGTTCCACAACCACACAAAACAGCAACAGAATTATAGTTACGTATTCTCTAACCTTTAAATTCTTAAATAGCCAATGAAGAGTTAACAAATTCTGAACTGTACTGTAGTAGGCATGTCTTGAATTCAGTCAGTGACTTTGAATGGTTAGTGTCTTTCACAAATATTCAAAATCTACCACACATTTTTAAAGGACTCAATACCCATCTTTATGTTATGATTTTGTCCTGCATTCAGTTCATAAGACATAAACATATACTGTTTTCCCAGTATTTACTTCTAGACCAACCTCCTTACTAGCAACTAATAAAGCATACTTACAACCCCAATTTAGGGAACACTAAGACAAGTAATGCATTAGAAAAGATACTGCTGTGGAGATTGGGAACAGGAAAACAGTAATTTTCACTGATTTAACTGATACCATTTTAGTAACTTAGCAAAGAATAATTTGCGAGCTCCCTGATGATGGTTTTAATCGAGACCGAAACATGTAGGAGCAATTGTTATATATTTTAATATAAAAAATTTTAGTGTTTTAATGTATATATGTTGTGCATTAGTTGGAGCAATAAAAGATTCACGAAAACAGTAGTTAATACAAATCCACTGTACTTTAACAGTAAGGAATAAAGACTGGTATGATATTAGATCAGTCATAGACGGGAACAATGAAATCTTGTAACATTACATAATAATAACACATTTAAAATTAGTTACAAAAAGTTCAAATAATTTTCAGTAATTCTGTCATTACAGTTGCTGCACTACACGAGATATTATAAATACAGTGATACCTTGGCTAACAAAGATAATTCGTTCCAGAATCACATTCATTAGCCGAAGCAGCTTATGTTACCAGGCGTCTCACTTCTCGCTGTCTCAAACGTAAACAACCCAGTTGGGCTGGTGGGTCTTCCCTCTGTGATGTGGTGAGCTCATTTCTTTGACACACACATACAGATGGAAAAGATAAGGTCCTGGAATGGCCCGACCGTTCATGTTCGCTGCTTTATGTTAGTGCGCGCATCCACTAAAACATTCGTTAGCCGAATCCATATTCATTAGCCAAGTCCGAAAAACAGCAAAAAAAAAAAAATCGTCGTTAGCCGAAAAATTCGTTAGCAGGGTCACTCGTTAGCCGAGGTATCACTGTATATCTAAAGGTAAGAGGTGGACAGATACGGTAATAAACCATGTCCAATGGTGAAACTGCTATGGCAGCGTTAAGTCTTAACCACTGTTTACACACTAGATGGCTCACCTTTCTTTGTAGGCAGCATCAAGTCTTTTCAGTTTTCGATTGTACTCAGAATGTGTACCATCTTTCAGCTGCTGGAGCTGTTTTTTCAGACTGGCCAGTTTGTCCTGGTACATTCTGGACACCAAACAGAACCATGTAACTATCACAAACTGGGGGGGGTCAATAAATCATACTTATCACAAAACACAACTGCACTTACTGTTCTTTAATTTCAGTGTATTCTTCTGATTTCCCCATATCTGTTTCACTCGCTTCTTCAGTGTCTGAAAAATGAAGGGGCATTGCACTTCATGTCAAACAAGCACAGTTTACAAACTCACCATTCTGATATTAACAAAATTTGCATCATGTACTGCAACACATCAGAAATTAATGTGTGCAAACTTTCATAACTCTGTTTCAAATATTTCAGGAGATACCGTTATTAAAAACTTTTAAAAACAATTGAAATTTTCATCATGCAAGATCATAAATCTGAATCCAAATCTGGTTCTGACACTGCTAAAACTGGGCTTGTTTTAAAAGAATGACAATGATCTTTCAAACTGGTGCATGACAGAACTGCATTACCACACTATGGCACTGCAAGGTCATTAAACTGAAAATATGAATTTCAAACTTTCAACAAATACAATTTAAAATCCCCCAAAAGTTAAATGTTAAAGATTAAAATCCGCCTCACATTCAACGAAAGTATGAAGGTGGAACTCTAAAAACATTTATTACAGGAATTAACCATGTTGTTGTTTGGTTACAAGACATAACATGGGTAATGACAAGATAAAAAAAGCATGTCTTTGTGGAAAATCTTCTTGGCCTTCTCTAAACTGATGGCAGTAAAGGTGTTCTTAATGACATTAAAGCAGGGGTCCACAAATTTAAAAAAAATCTAGGAGCCATTTTATGTGACATAAGGGTGACATTAAAGCAACATCCATACTGAAAATACAGTTCTGGAGTGACATCTAATCCTCTCTGTTCCTTGGAGATTTCTGATTGGTGCATGTGAACTAATACACATTTTTTATGTTAAAAAAAAAAAAAAAGAAATGCAACAATTATGCTGAAAATACTGGCATCACATACAAAATTTAGTCACCAAGGTTAACAGGCACCGGGGATTTGTGCACTCTTGATATCAAATAAGTTTCAATAGTTTTCCTAATAAATGGCTGTACAAATGCAGAAAATAAGCTGCACAAGGCCACAACTTGCTGTCCCAGTACTTTAATTTCAAGAATTTCAGCACTTCTGTATAGCGACAGGAAGTTTCCTGTTGTAAAACAACAGTATTGCAACCAATTTTATCAGCTATACTGCTATAAAATTTGAGTTCTCAACTTCTAAACAATACATATCTACATGTGTATTCCAAACATGTTTCACATTGTGGTGTATTGTTTTTTCTACCAAATAATGTGGGTGATTTAAAAGATTTTTTTGTGTTCTAATTCTTTTAATAAACAGAGACACCCACATGTGGGGAACAATGAAGAATCACTCCACCACAGATGAGACATTTAGTGAGCACTATGAAAAAATATGGGAAAGTTTGTGGCAAATGCAGAATCATGCAATATGCAATGCCATGATTTATGTGACAATCCAGAAGCAGATATCAATGAAGAAGAGTTAGAAGATGCTAGAACTCTAAATGCTGCTAATAAAATATTCAACAACATTATAAATGCTACAGTGGGGTCACCAACTAGGGACTGAGAGATGCCAAAGCAGACTAGACCAGATACTTAAAAGCAGACAAACTGCAATCAATCTCAATTAAAATTATACAACATAAGAAATTAAGGAGATCAGTCTGCAGTCTGGTATCACATTTGTGCAAAAATAAATGTGTAATCGACTGCACTACCGATGGGTACATGGTAGTAACAGTGACAAAGGAACAGGTACTTTTGGACTCATTCCATACATAAAGCAAGACACAAACTTCAGTACTTTCATATTCTCAAGACTGTGTGTGTGCGTGTGCATGTGCACACAACAGTGTTATGCTTTGGATATGACTGCAAAGCAAACTGTATGAACCATAGTATCAGTTACTTCACATACTGCCAGACAATCATTCTGAAACATATTAAGCAAAATGTATTTAATACTGCTATATACTATGATTTATGCCATCTTCATAGCTCTAAGCAATATCCATAAATCTTCCTGCATATTTCACAAAGAACACACAATTTCAGCTTCTATATGGCATGGTTACACTTCTGGTTTGTGTAGGGATGCTGGCAGCAACCAAACACCAAGCAATTTACTTGTATTATATCCAAAGCACGAGATGTTACCGGCAACACACAAATCCAGGTACCATATAACCCATCACTGAACTAGCATGTTCATGCTGAAACACTACAAACATCATTCAGCCAACTATCCTACACAGCATTTGTCAATAAGAAACTGAAAACAGTCTAGGTTCACTACAGAAATAACCTTTTCACACTGATACACATTTAGACCGCTTGTGGTTTCATTTAGCGTATTCCAACGAGGTTAGATTTTCAGGTTTCATTTTACTGACAAACCCAAGTCAAACAAAAACTGTCATTCTATAAAGGCCAAGTTCTGACAATTATTTACTGACACAAACTGCAATCTGGTGTTAGGACTGGGTTACAGAGCAAGCTTCCTGCATACTTCAGTTACCATGACAAACATGACACGTTATAGTGACAATGTGTGCAACCACCATTCCAATGTAAATGTCAAGCCTTAAATCGAGGTATATATATATTACACATATATTAACAGGTTCGACAATATATGTTGCTTCTCTTAAGCACATACCTCTTAAAAGGTGTTGGTATATGCAAAATTGCAAACACTTCCACATTAGACAGGAAACAAGTTGGGCTATTCTGTACTAATTCCCCAATGTAAATCCTTTACAATAAATGAACTGCCAAAATGGATAAGAGTGCATTTTACGGTGCAGGATCTCTTCTGGTAAATGTGAACGTAATCAAGCGTTACCAGTTTACTAGTCCTAGAATAACTACGTTTAACGAAAATAAACTAAAAAATCTAATAAAGTTATTGGTGACATTGTCACCAGGTCTTCCAACCTCAAAAGGAGTAACTATATTGGGCCAAAATCGCCGTGAGAACGTGACATTCCCCCGAATGGTATTGCACTTCGTCGCGCAGTTAGCCTAGTTACATTATAAAAAATTTGGTATAATTTGTGAATTTATGACTTGTTTCACACTCTACTGTTTTTGTGACACACTAAAAGATCCATGGTCTGTATTTATGTAGGTACGTGCGTATGTAGGGCCGACACTATTATCTAACCCTTAACCTATCATAGAGGTTAACCGAAGTGAGCATGGTATACAACCAAGCACATCTCAGATAAATGCAAAATTAATCGCATACCCTCATCGCTTTCTTCTTGGTCATCATTTTCACGGTCTTCGTCCAAGTCTTCGTCATTATTTTCATCGTCGAAATCATATTCATCGTGTAAATACGCCGATGAAAATGGCGATCCGTGATGGGAAGACATTGTCAACTTTCCGACAGTATATTTATTCTTTGCAGCATACGAACATTTTCCGCTTGAATGGCTGGAAGTTTTAAAGGACATCCACTGTAAAGAACTCATAGGTTCGTTCACTACGACAAAGAACGTATCACCTTCCTATTCCGACGTTTACAGCCATTCCCGCCATTAACCGTCACTCACACGATCCCAATCATGGATCATCCCAATCGTCAAACTCTATAAAATTACTGTTCGGCCCTACACTACGTCACTCACGATCACAGATCATTACCTCACAGCCACCATGGATTAATGTATCCGGCGTTGGTATTCTGTGATGTGTATAATCCGTGACGGTCTTAACATCGTCACTATGATGGTAAGTATGGTGCGCAGAGTGTGCGGAATTGTGTACTACAGGCATTTTACTTGGAGGACGAGGTGCCTTTATCGGCTTTATCTCGATTTCCAATGGAGGGAATTTTCTGAAACTATACCTCGCACTCTCCACGAATGCGCTACAAAAGGCGCAAGTTTGGTTCCGAACGATCAATAATTAGAGCACTTTATAGTACATAGTACCGTTTGGGCTGTAACTCGGCTTCCATTAGAGGAATTCTCATGAAAATCCAGACTTCGCATTCTACACGCCTGTGGTACGCAAGGTGAAAGTTTGGTTGCTATCGGCCAATAATTAAGTACAACTCTGGTTGCTATCTGTCAATAATTAAGTACACTTTACTTGGCGTACGAAGCACATTTCCGGCTGTATATCAGCTTCAGTAGAAGGAATTTGCCTGAAAATGCATACTTTGCACTCTTCACGTTCGCGCGCGCTGTAAATGGTGCAAGTTTGGTTGTGAGCGGTCACTAATTCAATGCACTTGGAGTTACGTCGTACTTCGGCCTATCTCTTTCCATTGGAGGAATTTTCCTGAAAATTCATACATCGCACTCTCCACGCATGGGCTGCAAACGATGCAAGTTTGTTTCCCATTAGTCAATAATTAAGGACACTTAACTGGAAGAGCAATGTTCCTCCTCGGCAGTGTTTACCTGAAAATTCATATCGCGCATGCGCTACAAATGGCGCAAGTTTGGTTGCGAACGGTAAATAACTGAGGGCACTTTGCCTGGAGTAGCTTTTCGGCTGTATTTCAGTTTCCATTGAAGGGGTTTTCATGAAAATTCGTACATCACACTCTCCACGCTTGCGCTTACAAAGGACGCAAGTGTGGTTTTGGTGGGTCAATAATTAAGGGCACTTTACCTGAATACAAAGTACATTTTCCGCTGTACCCCAGCTTCCATTGGAGCGAATTTCCTGAAAATTCGTACTTTGTACTTCCCACACGCACAGTATACACGGTGCAAGTTTGTATGCACTCGGTCAATAATTAACTGCAAATTGCAGCATGCTCATGTTGAGATGCAAATGAATCTGTTTGTAGGGTTTTGCAACTTTAAGAGCACTAATCATTTACAATATCAATAGTATTACTGGTCTCCAAAATCTGAATGATGCACATTTCATAACTGTAGACATATCTTTCTGAAAGAGGTAAGGTTCACCCTAGAATAGGCCATGAAGGCCCAAATGAGGAGTACGGCTATAGCTCTACTCTTAATTTAAATTCGGTGCTAGATGAGGATGGGTGGTTAACGCCACACCTTAGCCCCTTTACCCAAAAATTTGGATTCAGAAAAGGTCAATCAACAAAGCCCTTAATAATTTTCTCAGAAAATCTTACATGCCCATAACAATAACCCCCCTATAGTGGGTTATTTACTGACCTGACCAAAGCTTTTGACATTGTTAATCATAACAAATGAAATTTATATGGAATTCAAGCAAAGCTGGACAGTGGATTGAATTATACAAACTCAGTTAATGTGGCAAATAGTAAACAATAAAACCACCAAATTCAGGCTGTAACACCTACTCAAAACAGGGTCTTGTAAATGATTAAGTTCAAGCTCCAATAGCTGGTTACCTGCTTTCTATCATATACATCAATGACCCACCTCCTAGTGTCCAGTTTCAGTCCAACTCTACGTACATGTATATTCTTTGATACTGATAATAAGATCATTACATACTGCCTCTATAAACAGACCTCTCTTGAAAACTGATTAACCCTTTAAACGCCAAGTTAAATCCCATTTGCCATCTGTTGGCATTACTAGAAGCTCACCATATTCTCCACGTTAGCAGGATAAGGGTTAATGATGCTTTTGCAAAGTTGAACAAATGGTTTAAAACAGTGGTTGCCAACCTGTGGGCTGCAAATTTATTGCAAGGGTCCTGCAAATCCACATGCACACCAAGCATTGTTACTTTTATCTTTATTGACCTACACCAAAAAAATATGCATTGTGAATTAAGGGTTTTGTGCCAACAGGTTCACATGAAAAAGTATCTTTAATCAATTCCCAGAGGATAGAAAAATGTAAGCTTGGTTAGGCAACATGAGTTGACTGTGAGATGAGCCATCTCATGTGCACTAACACAACGATGCTCAATGTGTGAAATATCTACAGTTGAGCAAAGAGTGTTCATTTGCAATAGTCTTGCACATTACTTGTCATGGAAATAGTGTTGCCAAAAATTTTGTTAAATTCAGGCCATTTTATATACAGCACATAGCATCTGGCATGCAAAACACAACACAAATGTTTGTGTCACTAACACAAACATTTGCAATTGCATGCAAAGGGCTTTCTTTCTAGTAGTACAGACCAGCACCTTCATCCATAAAACATGAAAGGAGAATTCCCAAGTATCCCATAAAAAATGTCCAAAAATAAACACATTTTAACATACTCATTTTAGTCATATACTTCAATAACATGAATGTCAGTTTTGATGTTCTGAAGCTTTACTGTAGTAAAAAAAAAACCTTACCCTGGGTACATCTACTGTCAGATGCAAAAAAATGTTTTGCTGGCAATGTTCATGATTCAAATGACATATGAGCTTGTACAATTGGATATAATGGTCTTACATAATGATGAGTGAAATCTGGCCTACCACATCACTAAATGCAATGAATTTTGATGCAAATTTAAGTTTCTGAGTCTGTAGTGCATGTACTAGTTGTTTTCTATTACAAGTGCAACCTTCTCCAGATACATCTGATCTGTGTATGTGTGTAGCACCTTGAGAATATCAATTAACAGTTCAAGATGTCATGCCCAAATTCATAATTAATGTTATTTTCTAACCCTTGCACATTACAAAGTATCCTGTCTTAAGGTCTTAACTGACATGACGTTCATTAGCAACAAACTGTATACTGAAGCTATGAAGGAAGAGTTAGTTATGGCTGAATCAATGAAAGAAGTGACACAAATTTTCACTCACCCATCTGCAAAGCAGCTGCATCCCCTCAAGAGTGGCTTCCCCATTCCCTGCATCTGCTACCCTCCACAACTGTGCACTCTCTTTCTTCCTTTGCAGTGTATAAGGAGGGTGGGGGAGTAGGTAGCTGACTGTGATTCCCACTATCAGTGTCAATTCTTGGACTCCACTGTAGCTTCTTTTTCTCTGTGGGAAGATTATTAAATGAAGGAAACGGGATACATGCCTAAATTTGCCAGTTTCTAAAGCTAAAGTAAAATTAATATTTCATGTCTAATAATATACCTCTTTTTCAAGAATGTTAATTTGATGCCAACTTTTTGGAAGAAATCAGTGCCTCCTACAAATTAATACATTTTTGTGATTAATCACCGCTGTATTAATATGGCTTTATCACATCCAGATACAGACATGGCAGTAAGCCTGAGTAACCCAAATGTTGTATGCACAATGAATTCTGCTAAATTACTCTTAGGTGCATTCAGTTACGACTGATGGCATAATATACTATATACAAATGAGGGAATTGGGAATGCTGTGCTTTTGACTCTTGTGTTTTGTAGGATTTATTATAAATGTATATAGGATATAATTATTGTATATCTATATTATATTTGCATTATGACAATTTCTATATCCTATGGGTTGTACTGACCTTGTATGGATTAACAGAATGCATAATAAATGAATGAATGAAAAAATAAAGGATTTAATTAGTAGGGTTTATAAAATTAAAAACATCACACAGTACTTTTGAAACATCCTTTTGTTTCTACTTTTAGAAACGCTATACATCATTAGACCCCTTTATAAAGGATCACATTGACAATTGCCTCACTTGAAACCATGGGGACCATTGCGATTCCTCTACGAAAACAGAATGAAAAAATATGTAACAAAGACAGGGAATAAAAAGAAAAATTTACAAAAGATCAAAATTATCTACAAATGCGTTTTCGAATATAAAAAAAGGTACAAGAATGTTGACATCAATACTAAGTCTTTTTACAAGCATCTTCCATTATGTGTAGTACAACTCTTCTTGGCTTCATTTCTCTGCTATAAAATAACAATGTTGCACTGCTGGAATACAAAATTATATTCAGTTTTAGTTTCCAAATTAATTTCAGAGGTTTTTGTTCTACTCTCAAACTGAAAGAACTTTAGAGGGGGGGAAAAAAAAGATAGATAGATAGACACAAGAAAATGGGATAAAACAAATGAACACTATAAAGCATCACTGCAGTATGTGATCAGCTGTTAGGAATTTAATTCCTAAAATACTCATTAGCACACACATGCACACAGCACATCTATGTATGCATGTCCATACAGAATGATTCTTAACATATTTACTACCACATGTGACTAGTAGTTAGATAACATATCCTGCCCATCGGCTCCTACATTCAGGCAGTCACTGAATAAGTGTGTGTTCCAATCAAGAGGTTCAGCTGGATATGGCATTAAAGTTACATTGTGCGTTATGCTATGTAGCAAACAGCATGGAACTGGGGGGACCAAATCTCACTACAATGTATCTCATCAACAAGAACCATGTCACAGTAAATGTTACTACAGAAAACACCACCAGAAGGCCCTAGACAATGTTTCAAATAGGGAAATATTATTATAATGTAAATATGAAACACTTCTTGCAAATCCTATGGCCACACAGGAAATCATACACAAAAATCCAGTTAGCAATCTTTCACCTAATTCAGTCTGTGCATAAGAATAAGTGTCTTATTTGTATTGACCCTTGAAGCAACACACATTCATTACAGCTATACTGTCCAAAAAGTAATGCACTTTTCATCAATATTTAAACACACAAGAAAGAGAATCATACAAATGAAAAGCCATATTTCAATATTAACAGCATGCGACATACAACACAGTGGCACATAATATAATTTCTGACAAATGCTACCTGCTGTGCTTAGTATTCTAAAACATACATGTAAATGTAGTGTCAATGGCCTGGCCTAACAGTGCAGGCATACACACAATATAAGTGGTGTGGTACAGGTTAAAAAAAACATGTTTTTCCAGTCTCTTGTACTACGTTACTGACTTGTACTGTATACATATGTGAGATGCTGCATAAAGGAATAAACTGTCACCAGCTACATACTTAAGGAGTTTCATGTATTTAGACAAAACTGCTGCACTCTATGTAACTGTCAATATGAAAAGCCACAAGCCTTACATTATTTAATTACCAGTCTGTCCTGAACTTGTAAATTATGCCACTGCTTGGTACTTTCTATGCTGGAGGCTTAGAGTGAAAGTATATAAATCTTGTACAGATAATCAGTCAGGACTGCACATTGTGTGTGTGTATGTGACTGTGAGAAATATATGTGATATCATCTCCAACCCTAATCCACGACTGTGCTCTATTAATAAATTTTTTATGCAAAGGCTAAATAAATCAAAATATATAGGTAAAAACTGTGATAAATGACCTTTCAGTTTTCCTTTCATAATTGTATAACAGAAATGGCTAAAATATTTTGAAACAGAATGCAAACCTTCTACAATTAAATTGAAATCAAAATGTTATTGTGATGTATGAAGCGTGCATTTCGTACAGTTTATTATCCAGACCAACAAATGCACAACATATATTTATTAATATTTTATATATCCCTGAAGATGATGCATATGCATTGAAACATTTAGGAGTACTTACAATATATAAAATATTATTAATAAATATATGTCGTGCATTTGTTGGTCTGGATAATAAAAATCAAATGTTAGTTGACATCTGATACCCCAGTGCATGTGAGATGATGGCCCAGAATATATGTATTTAATCGGTGTAAGTAACAAAAAATGCAATGTGACCTTTCATGAGGTCTGTACTTTTCAGTGTGGTTTTTGCTCAGGAATGTTTGCACTTGCTTGATGTACATTAAATGACAACTTGGGACAGCAAATTCAGGTTTAAAAGAGAAGGAAAGAGTGGTCAAGGATACTAGACATGTACTGACAGCAGAACAAAAGACAAATGAAGGCTCTGTAATAAGGTAACTCACCATAATATCAATGGATGAAGAAGCCATACAGTATGGTGTGATGATGTTGAAATACAAGAGGCACATGACTAATACCATTACATTAAATACTTCAGCTCTGTGCAATACTGGGCCTGGTGTTGCCTACAGTCTCAAAATCTGTCTCAAAGGTGTGAGATATCATTAACCCTTAGGCTACTAATGTCATATATATATATATATATATATATATATATGGAGCACCTATTCTTGATGTTTCTAGATCACACACGACGACGCAGCACAG
>Ga0268261_10001029_pt1 | contig 18814 bp, 19 predicted proteins | sample TergutNc150P1_FD_190353 | JGI IMG/M metagenome (GOLD analysis project Ga0268261, IMG submission 190353) | Nasutitermes corniger P1 segment gut microbial community from laboratory colony in Florida, USA - Nc150 P1 (SPAdes) (version 2) | ecosystem: Host-associated > Arthropoda: Insects >...
AACGGCCTGCGGCCGCTCACCTGCTGAGATCTTGGGTTCGAATCCCACCGGGGGCATGGATATTTGTCTGCTGCGAGTGTCGTGTTGTCAGGTAGAGGTCTCTGCGGCGAGCTGATCACTTGTCCAGAGGAGTCCTACCGACTGGTGCGTCGTGTGTGATCTAGAAACCTCAAGAATAGGTGCTCCATATATATATATATATGACATTAGTAGCCTAAGGATTAATGATTTAACCCTTATCCTGCTAACGGAGAAAATGGTGAGCTCCTAATAATGCCAGCAAATAGCAGATGGGATTTAATTCAGCATTTAAAGGGTTAAGTCAGTTTGTTTGATCGTATAAGTCGGAGCTTGTTCCACATGTTCATCACTGCCGTCATCTTGGAATGAAGTTGGATGCCAACTGGACACTTTTCTTTATGAAAATGTTTCTATATTTGATATACTTTAGACTTCAGGAGAAAATAGATTATTGGATATTCTATAAAGGTTTATAGCTAAGAAGAGTGAAATGAAAAATTCACTTATTTTAGCCTTCAGTTTATCAGGCGTGACAACTCTGTCGTCTTGTGTGTCATTCATGGCACTAATTGCGTGATGTGTGGCACTAGTAGCAGTTAGGAAGCAATTCACGGCTGTGTTAGGCGTCGTATGTACAATTGTGTGTACATTTTTACTGTCGTATTCACGAATTAATTTGCCATCTCTGTGGCTTTCATTGTTTTTAACAATGGAAGAAACTGACACGCTCGACTCTTTCTTGATCCCTTGACTAGGCTGCAGCAACATCATCACGGACTTCTAGGCTCCACGAACCCGTATTATGTTCATTACAGTGTTCAATAACATCAAAACGCATAGGATGACTTTCACGACAGTCCGTACTTCCTTCATTGTCAAGAACTGTACTAGTGTTCACTGACGACCGCACAGTGCTCCTCACCAGTTGTAAAATCTGCAGGCGGCAAAACTGATGTTTTGAGTGGAAGAATCGACACATGGAACACGTCCTTTTCTGGGTACACAGATGCAAAGTTGCCACTAATTGTGGCTGAGTTGGCTTTAGTGACATCAAATAGTTGTCTCATCTTCTTGTCGTCTACTTTAAAGTGGGCACATCTCTGGGAAATTTTTGATTGCAGGAGTATTAATAAAGAAATCTACTCTGAGGATGGCTGAAGTTAGCAGTTGCGGCAAAACGAGAAACACGTGGTTAATAAAGACAGTTCCTAATTTTACAGGCACAAAAGTCTTACTGACCGGCTCTTGTCATTAAAAGGGCTTACCGATGTGAGGTGTTGCGCTGGAAGCTCTAGGTGTTTGTTTTCTCTTTCATTCATTCATTCGTTTTATTTAATGTTCCATAGATCCACAAAACAATTGCAAGTTTAGGATATAGAACATGTCCAGAGTATACCATAGGATACATAATTACATTAGTCTTTGGAATCAAACCGATTCCAAGTCATACATAAGTGTTATTGCATACAGTCGAGGAACAAAACTTTGTATAACAAGATACATAGTTGCAATACTGACAGTCACAAACAGCTACAAACAGAGGAACTTATCAGATACGAATGTCAAACATTTAGTGAGTGAAACACAGAACACAGATTACACATTTGACTAACATTATTATAATAATGGTTGAGAAGTGAAAACATTTTCAGCTTGTAAAGAAATTGTGTTGAAAGTATTCTTCTAGGGAATAAAAGGAATGTACGTGTAGGAATCGTTTTAAACAATTTTCAAATTTCTTGACGTTATTAAAGATTCTAATACCCATATAGTGTACCCCCCTTTGATATACAGTAAGATTAATAATAGGATGATAAAGGTTGTTTAGTTGTCTTGTACTTTTAGTCTGATTCTCTGTATTCAGTATAAAAAAATGTTTGTTTTTAACTACAAAAAGCATTAGCAAAAGGATGTATTGTGATGTAAGAGGTAAAATTTTTAATATTTTAAACAGACTCATGCACGAGACTCTATTTCTGTAGCCCATCATGATTCTGACCATTCTTTTCTGCATTTTAACCTTTTGGTACCCGAATTTTACATTTAAATTTTAGCACATCCTGTATGTAAAATGTGAATAATACAGGAACCAAAAAAGGTAGCGTTATGAAATAAACGGCATTTTGAAGAGAGACGGAGAGTCTGCAGCATGTTTAAAATACTCAATACTTACATTTGTTGAAAAAAAATATATAAAATGTAACATCTGGAGGGTAGCGGTACGCCTGTCCTATATATAGGACGCACGGTTCTTAAAGGTTAAATATTTTTGTTCCATGGGGTGAGTTACCCCAAAAAGGTAGGCCATAAGTTATAATTGCTTTGAAATGGGAATAGTAAACAGTTTTCAGCATATTAATTGGCATAATTGGTTTGATACTCATTATGTAACATGCTGTACTCAGTTTTGGGATAATATATTCAATATGACAACTCCAGTTTATAGAATCTTGTAAATATATGCCCAAAAATCTAATATCGGTTACAGGTGTTATTGAATTATCACAAACAATGTTTATATCGAATGTGGGTTTATTTTTGGTTTTAAATTGGATGTAGTGAGTTTTTTCAACGTTTATAGAAAGGGAATTTACTTTAAACCATTTATTTACACGGTCAAATGCTTCGACCATATTAGTTTGGAAATCTTTTTGATTAGGACTTTTTACTATTATACTTGTCATCAGCAAGTAATACAGGTATATTATCATCATTTATGGTTTTAGGCAGATCGTTAACATATATAAGAAACAATAGTGGGCCCAAGACCGAACCCTGGGGAACCCCATCAGTTATTTTTTTCCATGCAGAAAAACTTGTTTGATTTGATCCTTCATCAGTAATTTGAACTCTCATATACCTGTTTTGAAGATGATACAAAGCATGATCTGGTTATGCCATTTACACCATAAAATTGTAATTTTGACAGTAAAATATCATGATTTAAACAGTCAGAAGCTTTTTCGAGATCAAAAAAGATACCACCTACTATAAGTTTGTTATTTAGAGCATTCAGAGTTTCATTAATTAACTTATGTATGGCTTTGTTTGTGGTGGAATCAGATCTGAACCCAAACTGTTCTTGTGCCAAAATACTATGAGTTTGAGTTTATTTCGCTTTCCATCTATCCTTTTACAAGGTCAATGACCACAAGGATATAGAAATTGTCAAGTACATTAAATCTATACAGGATCCTAATGTTAATTGTTAGCTATTAGTATATAAAGTTTATAATTGATTAATGTTTCCTCAACAATGTTATGGATTCAAGCTGTATCCTAGGAATGACTACAATAACTGTATATAGAAAACAAATAATATTACGATGATAGCGCATATGGGCACATAAAACTACATATTCAAAGTGCTGCACATGCTCTTATATAAGACTTACTACCTAGGTTTGTGGAAGCTGTAAAATTCCTCCAAAGAATAAAATGAGTTCTCACATAGGAATTTCTTCAAAAGAGGTACGAATTTGTTGTAATTATTAGACACACGTTTTATAAATGCAGGGAGCCTATTGTATAACTTTATTCCCATATAGTAAACTCCCGTTTGATACTTGGTTAAATTAGCCGAAGGCTGATGCAAATTGTGGTGTTGTCTAGTACCGAAGGGATGTATTTCCTCGTTTGTGGAAAACAGTTCCCTGTTTTTACTACAAAGAGGAGACAAAAAATATATTGCGAGGGTAGTGGTAAAATTTTGAGACTAATGAATAGTTTCGTGCATGAATCTCTATTTTTGCATCCCATCATAATTCTTAATATCCTCTTTTGTAATCTAAATACCTTTATACTATTTGCGGATTGGCCCCAAAATATAATGCCATACGACATTATAGAGTGGAAGTAAGAATAGTAAATTTTCGGTAACATCTGTTGGGAGAGATAAGGTTTTACAGATCTCATAGCAAAACATGCAGAACATAGTTTAGGTAAGATATTATCAATATGTGTGTTCCAAGTTAAAGTATCAATATATAACCCCAAAAATTTTATGTGGTTTGTATTTGAAATATGGTTGTTTCCATGGGTGGTATTTATATCAAAGTAATTTGGGCTTTTGGTAAGAAATTGGAGGATAAGTGTTTTGCTAAAGTTCAAAGTAAGTGAATTTGCTTGAAACCATTCACTCAATTGGTGTAGGGATGTGGTGATACCATTCTGAAACTCACTCACATTGTGACTTGTGATTAATTCGCTGGTGTCATCAGCGAACAATATAGGGAAAACGTTATTTGACACAGCCTTTGGTAGATCATTAATATATAGTAGAATCAACAAAGGGCCCAGAACAGATCCCTGCGGAACCCCATGTTTAACTTCAGTCCACCCCGAAACTGCAGTACAGTTGAGCATGGAATTAGTAAGCTGAACTCTTTGATATCTATTTGATAGATAAGACTCTATCAGTAGTTTAGCTTTGCCCATTATACCGTAGTAAGGAAGTTTTTTTATCAAAAGAGTGATTTACGGAGTCAAAGGCCTTTTCCAAGTCACAAAAAATACTTCCCACTATTACTTTATTGTTTAAGGCATTCAAAATTTCATATATTAATTTAAAAATGTAATCTTCGGTCGAGAACCTTTTCTAAAGCCAAATTGATGTTCATTTAGTATATTATTATTATGTATATGTTCCGTTAGTCTCTTATACAAAGCCTTCTCTAGAACTTTGGAAAAGGAGGTTAACATCGATATCGGTCTGTATTTTGCAGGGTCCGATCTATCTCCCTTTTTATACATTGGTTTTATGATTGAATATTTTAAGCGATCAGGAAAGATTCCTATAGAGATGGCTTTATTACAAATGTATGTTAGTGGGGATGATATATAACCAGCAGAAATTTTTAACAATTTTGAACTAACTTCATCATAACCGAAGGGGTCTTTTGCTTTAAGTGATTTAATTATGGGTATTATTTCTTGTGTGGAGAAAGATTTGAAAACCATGGGGGAGTAACGATTCCCATTGCCAAGGTCTAAGTAGCTGTATGTGGAAGTAGTATTATTTCTTGGGTTATCTAGATTATTTTTATTCCTTATGCTTATTATAGATGAGAAATACATATTAAACGCTTCCGCTATATCATTTGGGTTGGTGAGAAGACTACCTTCTGTACTAAGCTTCAGAATGCTGTTAGTAGAACGCTGTTTACCTAACAGATCATTTATTATATTCCACGTGGTTTTAACCTTATTATTCGATTTTAAAATCCTACTGTTGTAAGATAATCTTTTAGCCTCTTTAATTACTTTTGCCAGAATTCTGGAGTAGGTTTTATAATACCTTTTTAGGGCTGGATTATTGCTATCTCTAACTAAACGAAACAATTCTCTTTTGCATTTACATGATTTTTTAATTCCTAACGTTATCCAACTAATGGTGTTATTTTTACTTTTAATTCTCGCAAGAGGAAAACGAGTAGAATATTCTAAGAAATGTATTCAAAAAGGAATTAAACATGAGATTTACCTCAGTATTATTAAAAGTACTATCCCAAGATTCATTACTTAGTTTGTCAATAAAATCAGATATTGTATGTTGATCAACCTCCCTTACAGTTGTAGTTCTATCATACTGAGACTGACATAGGGTCTTGATTATCAATATTTGAGCATTGTGATCTGACAAGTCATTGGAGAATGGAGTCAGTGAGTAATCATGAAAATGAGAAATATCAATACATATATATATATATATAGCAGACGATGATGTATGATTATGTCTCGGAAAATCGACAATACCTATCAAGTTATACAAGAGTAACAAGTTATCAAGTTGTTTCCTCTGTTTGTTTACCACTAAACAATTAATATTTATATCACCACAAATAATAAAGCTTAGGGCTGGTGTATATAAGGTCTGGAGTATTGTATCTAAACTTTGTAAAAAGTGATTAAAATTACCCGCTGGAGACCTATATACAGTTATTATACACACAGCTGAAGCATTTAAATTTAGTTTAACTGCACAGATTTCAATGTCTTTTTCCTTACAGTATTTGCTTAAATCAATATTTGTGGAGTTTAAGTTGTTGTGTATATACATAACCACCACTCCTTTTGCATAATGTGATCTACAAAACTGTGCCCCTATGGTATGGTTTTCTAAATTAACATGACTTAGTTCCATTGAGGATAGATGATGCTCTGTTAAACATAGTATGTGAGGTAAATTCGGATACAAGTGGCTCAACAGCTCATGAGTTTTCCGTTTTAAACTTCTAATGTTTTGATGATATATGTTAAGGTAGCCTCTGCTCAACGTTGGAAGATGTATGTCCCGAGTAGATCGGGGATTTATGTCCATAAAAAATCCGGATCTCTCCGTGCTGGGCATTTCCTTTGATGTCTAGAAGATTCAGCTGATTCGGATATTATGTCAACAGTGTTTAGGTCTTGTGTTTCCTTGTCATTTGGGGCCGGGGATGGGACTTCCCGTGGATTATATATAGGAACCATCTGCTCCTTACTGCAGACTTTCTGCACAATTGTGGCTAGTTGTTGGGAGTATAGGTCTTTACCTTTATGGTTTAAATGCATTCCGTGCCTAGTAAAGTAATTCCTGTCTATGTTGGCTTCTAGAATATGAACATTTGGATGGAGTTGCACTATCTTTTCCATTTGCCTGTTAAATTTCACCACCACTTTGTTCACGCACGATTCGGGGATGAGATCATGTCTATGTGGTGCATTTATTAACACTATATTTGTTTCTTTGTTTCCTTTTACGAATTCATTCACATTTTTCAAAGCGTCCTTTATATTGCTTCTGCTTATGTCATTTGACCCCCCATATAACTACCACATCATCACACTTCAAGGAATTTACTACCTCTCCGGCTGTGTCAGTGATTGCTTTCATATGTTCACCAGGTTTGACAGAACTGGAAACTCTGTGGTCCTTATTAAGGTTATCTTGTAACAGAGACGCAGATTTTCTTGCATGACCGGTCCCCTATCATTAAAACATTGTGTTTCACTTTTTTGCACTTTTCACTAACTGGATTTTCCTGGTGTTTATTTGATTTCCTCTTGTGTTCAGTGACTCTTCTTTCTTGTATGTAGGATTTGGAGTTTTACTATCTTCTTTGAGGTTAGATAGGACATCATACTTATTGTGGGTAGGCGGAATTAATTGTATTAAGTGATTGTTACTACCTTTCGCTTTCCTATTTAAAGACGTTACCTGTGTCCAATCATCCTTTGATTTGTAACCTCTAGGTTGTTCGGCGAGATAATCACTTTGTTTTCTGGAGTCTGGCTGGGTACAAAGTACCACATATAATGCTTCACGTAGCACTTGAATGACTTTCCCGTAAGATAATATTTCAAGCTGAGCTTTGTGTAACTCGGATTTCAATTCTTCGCAAATACAACATATCACTTGGCGTTACACTTAATTGAATGTTTGAATTAGTAATGGAACACGTGTTACAACCACTACTGTCGGCCATCTTGTTATTGATTTCCGTCCGGAACGCAACACAAGGAATTCTTTCACCACAAATAAAAACCACAAAGCTTTCTTGTTGTGACCAAGACACTGAAAATCTTCTCAGTTCTACGTGTTTCATATGGTGCTTAGAAAGACAAAGTATATGTGGGAAAGTTGGATATAATTGGCTTAACAACTCATTTACTTTCCCTCAGACTTCGTATATTTTGGTGGTAAACAAAGGTACCGAGTCTTTTAGTTGAGGAGATAGTTTAGTTTTAGATTTGGATTTAGGTGGTACTTCAGTACTTAATTTTTGGTTAGTTGTTGATATATTACTATCACTGAGTAAAGTGTTTTCACTACAGTCATTTGCATTTGTTATTGAATATGTTTCATCCAAATATTCACTATTATCACTTGCACCACTAACATTTTTTTCACATTTGTTGTTGGATACATAGTTTTTCTTTAGTTTATAACCTTCCTGTAACAAAAAATCTTGGTACTTACTTGGTGGAAGTTGTTTCAATCTATTTGATTTGCGTAGTGTTATCTTGTCCTGTTGGTCAACATTTTTTGTCTGTCTCAGGCATTCCTCGTCCGTCTGAGATAGAGAATCCACTTCTGCAGCACTGGCCCCCGATTCTGGGTGACCATCATTCTTACAGTTAGGACTCGGGCCTTCCTTTCCAACTTGATTCCCAGTATCATTCATTTCGTTCTTCCAAGGCAACTCTATAGGTGAAGATTCCCTGCGTGACAGCTTCCAGTTCCTAATTTCTTTTATTACATTATTTACTACCCAGTCTCTCCCTTTCTTATTTAAATGTAATCCATGTCTAGTATGATGTCTTCTCTCTGTAGGCATACTGAGGACCCTTACATGGTTAGAAACAGACACAAGACTTTGCAACCTCTTATTGTACAGTTTCACTTCTGTTTACACATGATTGGGGAGGCAGATCATATCTGTGGGGGCTCCAAGTAAAATTAAGTTTGTATTAATGGTCTTTTGTGTGAAATCCTTTAGGGAGCGCAATCCTTTTTTGCTTCATTTCTGCTGATGTCATTTGTTCCGCCAAGGAATATGATTAGATCTTCCTTCGTTACTTTTCCCGTTTTGAGGTGTATTGGGGATGTAATTGTTTCTGTGTCAGCGTTTGGTTTTGTAATGCCGAGCACGCTGAAAGAACCATCGAGGCAGTTGCTAATCTCTGATAGGCCTCTAATATGACTATCACCAATTACGAGTAATCTGTGCCTTCTACACGCCGACTTTATAGTTTTCCTCGCAGTATTCGGATTCTTTTTTTCCTGTTGTAGTGTCTTTCGCTGCATAGTGCAGCTTGTACCCCCTCCGATAGCTGGCCATTTATTATGGCTGGTATGTTGTAGGTCTCTTTTTTTAATTTGATAGTTGGTGGGTCGGACTATGATTTTATAGGTTATGTTCTACCTTTCTTTCTGGATCTAGTGTTTCTTGTGATGTACTAGTAATTGAATAGTTCTGCGCAATGTTTCATCCTTTCTTCCTGGTCTTTATTTATAGTACTTACTGTGTTTTCAGTTTCCATTCCATCTTCATCTCGAAGCAATTGGCTATCGTCCTCTAGGGCTACGAAGCGATTTGCAGTTACTATTGCTTGTCCCCTAAAGTTTAGTAGTCCCTTTTTTCTCAGGTTACCATTACCTTCTGGCCTTTTTTAGCACCTTTTTGTGTTATTACTTCCCAGCCCTTATCCACTTTTCCTTTTCTTTCCGTCGTTTGGATTGGTGTTGTAACGGTCATCCCTTGAACACGCTCTGTTTAGCAACTGGCTAATTAATTGGATGGAGCGTAATTCTTCACGTACTTGTTGGAGTTGTATTTCCAGTTCTGCACACTTTGCTCAATCACAGGATCCAACTGTCATTCAGTAATTCAGAAGATTAGTAGCAGAGCACTTCGTTCCACACACTGCATCCGCCATCTTATATCTGTTCGTTTTATCTTGTATAAATTTTTATTCATAAGGGTTAACTCATCCTGCGTCAAGAATTGGCAGGATAGGTGTCCCTGATCCCTTAACAAAACAATCATGTCTCAGTGGGGCGCCACCACTGCCATCTCTCCCGCCAGACACCAAAACACAACTGCTCTCTCGCATGCTGAGCAGTCTATCAATACTCCTAGCTTGTACAGCACGTGGAGATGGGTGGGTGGGATGTCTCATTACTACCAAATGACCACATCAAAAGTGCGCTGGCAGAGCTCAGTGAGTACAGCAAACGGCTACGGCCTGGACAATTCAAACGACATTAAATACATATATTTACCAAATTCCTTCTATGTGTATTACAATATTCTGGGGGAGAACAGTGCTTCTTGATCAAAAACTTTGCTTATTAGCAGTTATAACGCAGGTTGTGCTACAGAATTTGAAATATACTTTTGTAAAATTTGCAGTGCTTTTTTTACAATGCCTATAGCAATATGTAACACTTGTCTTGGTATGATGATTAGAGTATAACCGACCGGCTCGCCTTACTCATTCAGTTCGTATTTTCAAGATTCGTGTTGGATGTGCTCACTTCAGTCTCTAATTTCCCCAACCATGATTCTACCTTCCTGACTAAAGTCTGTAGGGCTATCTTCATCCATATTACCTTGAATACTACTTGCCGTATCTTGATTGACTCCTACCGCGTAGTCTTCTGCTGGACATTTTTAACGTGCTATCGTAACTAACACGGTATCCACCACCTCGTGATTTACATTACGAATGTGTCAAACCCACGAATTTTGACTCCCAGCAAACTTCAAAATCCCATTAAACTTGACGTTGACAAATACGTAACAAGTAGAATTCTCTTTTGTAAATGTTTACCGCATCTCCTATGCTGCTCTAACATTTACTTGTCTCTCTCTTCAGGTATCTCTATCTTCTTTCACACATGACACTCTGCCCTATGACCATACCCTCTTGCAATCCTACTGACCTTTTTCTTTTATCCCCTTGCCAAATGCTTCTGTCCCTTCTCATTCGGCGACATATGTACTTCTACATTCCAGAAAACAATTTTAACCATACGCTAAATAAATGTTTCCACCGGTTACAGACTCCCTTGTGAAAGATTGATAACTTTCGCAACGCTAAAGTTTGAAAGTTTTCAGTGCTGCGTCCATCTCACATGATCAATTATACAAACACAGATATTACACATATTTCATTTTCCTTATATATGCTTAGGCAGTTTGTTATACACCATGGAGCTTAGACAGTTCAGTAAAACACTCCACTATTGCACTGACTCTCAGCTGATAGAACATTGACCTACCCTCCCCTCTTTTAGGTCAACTGCCTGGTTTACAATCCTTATAAAATGTTGAGGTTTCGTAATAAAATACAACGAATTACGCCATCTTACTATGCTAGTCACAAATATAGATACAAAGCTAAGATACGTAGACCCTTGGTCAGAGATAAACTCATGGATCCTCCACTTCCTCCCCACCCTGGTCAACCTCCAGGGAGATGACCAGCTGGATCGGGCGGAGCAGAACAGTTCCGTTCGCCCCACGGAGTACAGCCGTTCTCGTGGCCCCGTCTCTCCCCACCTTCAGTTCTTCCACCCGGGCCTTTCACATGTGTCTGGGGCGGTGATCCTCTTGGAGGAGGACGATGTCTCCTGTTTAGACCTTCCCTGACCTCCCCTTTGGTTGAGATTACATGGAAGGATCTTAGCTCCATGAGATATTCCTTCTCCCAACGTCTCCAAAAGTCGTCGGCCATTCTCTTGGTCCTCTGGTGTCTTGAGGTTACCCTCCCTTTGTGGCTCTGTTGTGGAGGGCAACGCTGTCAGTTTTGCACCACAGAGGAAATGCGCTGGTGTTAATGCATCCTCGGTGTCTTGTGTTATGGGCCTTGAATTCAGGGCGGCTTCGATGCTGATTAGATTGGTGGCCAACTCTTCGTCCGTGGCCTGTGACTGCCCCAACATTTTCCTTAGGCATCTTTTTGTGGTGCCAGTCATTCTTTCCCACCATTCTCCCCACCAAGCCGCCCTGGGAGCGATGAATTTCCATGTGATGCCATACTGGGCAATGAGGCAATGGGTTTTAGTGGCTGAAGGGGCTTGCCACAACTCAGCGAGCTCCCGGTTCGCCGTGTGGAACGTCTGCGCGTTGTCGGTGTATATTGTATGCGGTAGTCCGCGGCGTCCAATCTCTGGAAGGCCAAGAGGAACGTATCCGTGGTCAAGTCACTGCAAAGTTCCACGTGAACGGCACGTACTGTTGCGCAGGTGAACAGCGCAATATAGCATTTTCTCAAAGGGGGTTTCCTCTTGACGTTGAGTCCGGCGAAATCTATACCGGTAACCTGAAAGGACCGGAGGCAGTGACTATCGGCTGGCATAGGAGCCTCCCGCTCCTGCCCGAAGGGGTTCCGCGCGATTTTACACGGGAGGCACGTGTACAAAACCTTAATTGCCTGCCGAGCCCGCAGTATCCAAAATTCCTCTCGCAAATCCGAGTGCACTATGCGAACTCCCATGTGATGTAGTCGAATGTGCGTCTGCATGATCAACAGTGCTGTGAAATGGTGCGACGCATGGAGGAGAATGGTGTGTATTTGTTCTCTTGACATATCAGCAAACTGAAGCAGACCGCTGATGCGTAATTATCCATCGTCTAAGAAGGGACTGAAGCGTGCTACCAGTGAGTCGCGTGGGGGGGGGGTTTCCCTTTTGAAGCGCTTGAATTTCTGGTCCGAAGCAGTCCCGTTGCACCTCTGTGATCCAATATGTGCGTGCTTCTCTTAGTTCTGAGGCGTCCGATTCCCCGAAGATCTCTTTTGCCGTCTCGCATGTCGCTCAAAGCGAAGGACCCAGGCTGTGACACGAAGCAGACTCCAATAAGAACTGAAGCTGGAGGATCCAATAAGGAGTCCGGGGGTTGCCGTGGGCCCAACGAGGAGGGATTGCGTCTTTTCATCCGGGCAAAGGGTGATGCTTTCGGGTTTGCTGGCTTGGCCAATGTGACGGATCCTGTAACAGCCACAAGCGGCCGTGCCACCAGTTTCGCAGCTTTTTAAATTGCTCGGCTGTGACCCCATGTGACAGGTGATCAGCTGGATTGTCCTCACCTGGACAGTGCTTCCACTGCGAAGGTATAGTGTAGGTCTGTATTTCAGTGACGCGGTTTGCGACGAACGTCTTCCACTTGTTGGGGTCATTACATATCCATCCCAAAGCCACGGTTGAATTTGACCACAATGTTGCTTCCGCGATGTGACCCCTTTCCTTGCAAAAGTAATGCAGCAAGCGTGCTCCAATCAACGCCGCTATAAGCTCCAATCTCGGGAGGGTGACTTTTTTAAGGGAGCCAGCCTGTTCTTACTACATACAATCCGCGCCAAAGTTCCCGTCCTGTGGGTTGACCGGATGTAGAGCACGTCCCTATACGCCGTATCGGATGCGTCGCAGAAGACGCGTATTTCAGTTTTTTCCCCTGGCCCACACCCATCTTGGAATGTGGATGTCCAGGAGATCCGGTAGGAGTTTAGCCCAATTGCTCCAGCGTATTTCTAAGTCGTTCGGCAGAAGCTCGTCCCACCGTACACCTCTACACCAGGAGTCCTGGGAAATTAGCTTCCCGGTAATGAGGACGGGCGACATTAGACCCATTGGGTCGTAGAATCGTGAGGTTGCGTGGAGTTGTCTCTTCGTTGAGGGCCGCTCATGCGCCTTGTCTGTGACGTCTCTGTGGTCTGTGAAGAGTATCCCGCGTGATGTCCCAACTCACTCCTAGAATCTGAGTTATAGATTTAATTTCTAGCCCGCCGACTTTCGATATGTTCCTCAAGAGTTCCGAATTGGATGCCCATTTCCCCATCGGGAAAATATATTTACGCATGAGGGCGGTAATTTGGTAATAGATGGCAATGACGCCGTTGTCGTCTTCTCCACCCGCTACAAAATCAAATGTACTGCGATCAACAAGAGTTACCGCCGTGGGAAACGTATCCTTGTGCGTGGTGGCAAGTTCCCGCACTGATGCCGAAAGAAAGGGACTGCAAGTTAGGCCGAAGGGTAGTCGGTTAAAGTGATAACAGATCACCTTATCTGTCGTATTATAGTTCCCTTCGTCGTCCCGTGTCACGCGATACCAGAAGAACCTTGTTAGATCCCTGTCTTTCTCGTCCAGCTGTAACTGAAGAAATGCTTGATGGATATCTACTATAATAGCCACCGGGTTGAGTCTGAAGCCTAACAATGTTGCGAATAGTTCTGGTAGGAGGTTGGGTCCCTTCTCTAGAGCGTCGTTTAAGGAGGGTGCGCCCCTCGTGAGGATGCGTCAAGCACGATTCGCCATTTTGTCTCCTTGTTTGCCTTTGGATACCGCATGGTGAGGCAAGTAGAACGTTCCCTCCTGTTTGTCGTCTGGATCTACAACCTCTACTTGTCCTCGTTGCATGTAGTCCAGCATGTGGGTGTAAACACGTGACGCAGGTTCGCATTCTTTCTTAGCCTTGTTTGCAGCGACCTGAATCTGTTCTCCGCGTTTTGTCGGTTGGTTGGAAGAGTAATGTTCTTAGGTAGGGAGACGATTCTCCGACTGTCCTCTGTCCTAAGAGTCGTGAAAGGCCTGGAGAACAGTTGAACCCTTCGTATTCCACCCTTTGTTCTGGTGGGATGTAATGCCGATAGTTTTCAAATCCCAGAACCGCTTGATCTCTGTCTCCGGTAGCGGACCAGGGCTGTGTAGATGAAGGAAGTTGACCGCTGCTACGTTGGCCGAGATGCCGGACCGGTTTCCACTAAGAATCCACCCCAGGTTCGAGGGTAGTAGCACTACGGACGGGTATATTCGCAATGGCGGACTGTCCTTCGCAATTTTTCAGTAATGGTCACCTCCGACCAGGATTTCTATTGGAATGTCCTCTTGTTCCCTAGGGTCTGCGAACTGGAGCTTGGGGGCGTGCGTCATATTAATGTCTCGTGGCACTGTTGGTTGGGGTAAAAATTCGTAGGCGCTCTCAAAAGGCGTGATGGCCGTGAAGTTGGTCCAAATTCCTCTCAAGTCCAGGCGGACTAGTTTCCATGAGCCTGACGTAACGGATGACGATTCAAAGGCACTAACTGCCAAATTTCGTCTATCAATAACGTCTAATTTCAAGGCGTCTATAATGGACTTGCTGACGAAGCTGGTCTGACTCCCGCTGTCCAAAACAGCGAGTGAGCTTGTTTAGGCCGGTTGGCCCGACTACCCGAACCCTAGCGGTCTGCAAATACGTGAATTTGGAAGGTGCGACATGTATATTGTCGACAGTAATCGGTGCAGTCTCTGTAGTAGTGGTTCCTGCGTCATTGCATGTGGAACCATGATGCGCCCCCTGCATTTCGTGCAGGAAGCCTTGTCCCGTTTATTGCAAGCTCTGGCGTTGTGATCTCGGTTTAAGCAAAGAAAACGATGTGCTGACTTAAGTTTCTCTCTGCGATCGGTCACAGACGTCACCTTCTTGCATTCTTGGGCCCAGTGACCCTTTGCCTCGCAAAATACAATAGTTCGTCCTTATGTCAGTCTTTTCGCCCGGATCTTGGCTGTTTAGAACTAACGTGAAGGGCCGCTGCTGATGGGATATAGTTAGGAGTATCAGTGGACTCTCCGCATATTTTCTGCGCTATGAGCGCCCCGTCTACCTCTTCACCGAGAAACTCCATCAGATTCAAAGTGTTTCCTTCTGAGGCCTTGTCGTTTGACATGGACGATCCACCGCTGGCAGAATTCTGGGGGAAAAGCACGTAGTATCTTGGGTACCAACACCCTGCCGTAGCCGTTGACATCTTCCCCTAAAGCCCGAAGCTCCTGGATGCGGCGATGACATTCAATAAAGGTGGTGTTCAATTCGTGGGGCGTGGCAGATGTCGCCGGGGGTAGGCTTTCGAGAAAATCCAACTGGACCTGAATGATGCGGTTTGTTTCCATACCGGGCGAGTAAAATCTTCTTGGTCTCTTGGTACGTATTTGCTGTTACAGCTGTTCGTCCACCAGCATCTTGGGCTCCCCCTTCAAATATTCACGCAGAAAAACGTGCTTATTAATAGTTGAAAGGGGGCGTCTTAGTCGATGGACGACCGAAACTGCTCCCAAAATGGAGACCAAGTTTCCACATCGCCTTTGAAAGGTTCCATTTTTTTTATTGCTGGCAGCTTCACAGAACGTGAGACCGAACCGGTAGGGGTCGGTCCGTTGATGTTAATCGTGCAGTGGAAACAGACAGGCTGTTGTCTATACGCCGACTAGCCTTCTGGATTGCCCTTTTCGTCGTGTCAATATATTCTTCACAAGTGTTTATATCTTGTTCGTATTCTTTGTCGGGCAAAACATCGTGAATAGCATCGTCCAGTGAATAAGTGTGTCCAAGGTTTCTTTTAAACGCCGGCGGTAGTGTTCTGCGTCGTCTAAGAGAGTTGAGTTCTCAAACCCTTCCAGCTCTGCTGAAAAGCGTGTAGCATTCGCTCTCTCCCTGGCTCGTCGTCTTCTCAAATTGTGAAGCAGATCGGCTTATCCGTCTGCCATCGTAGTACAGTTCACGCTCGAAAGATGGCGCTAGTCAACAAGATCAACGCTCGCAGTGTAGTCTCCGTTGTAGTGCTTTAGTATTCGTGAGAATGGAGGTATCGAACTACTGAGCGAGAGTGACTTAGTGGTTCCACCATTGCAACAACAGATGGCGTATATAGAAGATTTTAATTACTTCAAACTACGCTGTTGTCTATTGAAACTTCAGGTTTGTAATAATAATAGCGAACGCAGTCGGAATGTAATGTTAGTAAGCTCTGGATGTTAATTTTTGTCCCATCCACTTAACTACGTAAGATACGGGCCACCTTCATGGTGAAGCAATGCGTTATAGCGGCGTGGAGGCGTCACAGCTAGCGTCTGTTATCGCATCGTCCTCGCGGAGTGTATTCTCTTTCCTGCGTGTAGATAGAAATACCCCGTAGTCACTTCCGCAATAAATTCACTGTAACACTGCTACTGAAGTTCTTGTCCGCCTTTCGGCACGAGATGTTGAGGTTTCGTAATAAAACAACGAATTACGCCATCTTACTTTACTAGTCACAGATATAGATTCAAGGCTAGGATACATAGACCCTTGGTCAGAGATAAACTCATGGATCCTCCACACTGTGTCTAACCTAAAGGCAGTAATGTTAAAAGGCCGCACCTTATTGAGTCATCCAATGCTGAAGGTGCTAATTTGTAAGGTATGTATTGTAGCCTACAGTCAACAGTGTTAGAAAGGTGAAACAGCATCATCCTGTTATAAAAGTGATGATCATAAGGTATGTGATGTAGTCTCCAGTCAGCCGTGTGAGAAGGTCTGAACGTACAGTATTATCCTGTTCTGAAGTTATGGTGTTTGTTGGCAACTGTGGTCATGTAAAGGAAGAATGTAGATTACATTACATTGTTTCTCAAATAGCAGTGCAAATTCTTGCACAGACGTGCTAGTGCCTGTGTATATATGTATATCATAATGTCCATCTGTCCTTCCATCAGTTGCACCCTATATCTCAGAAAATGACAACAGAATATTGTAAACACAAAAGATGTGTTGAATGGAAACTTAGAGTGGTTAATGTTTTGTGCGTGGTTAATGTTATGTGCGTGGAAAATGTTATGAAGCTTTGTTGTTAATGTGTGGAGGAAATGCTGACTGTGCTGGTGCTGTTTGTTTTGGTAAAAGTAACTTGCGAAAATTGTTCATGTTTCTGTTACTTGCATGCAAACGTGTCATCTGGGGGAAATTCTAAAGCAGGTTCCTTCTGCAAAATGGGGAGAACCGTAACTAACACTGTTGCTAGGATATGGGGAAATCCACACTAGTTCCCTTGTTAGAATACTTTTAACACTAACTTGGTGACTACCTGAACTGAAATTAGAATCATTACTGGATACAGTGAACCCCCTCAAATAGAATTCACATACTTAGGACCAGAAAAGGCAACTTTGAATTTAAAAAGACTATTGTTCGTCAGTTTGCAGTGCAGATTTTTTGTTATAGAAACGCTTACTTGTTTACAAAATTTATTGTCTGTCAGGGACTTTATCCATCCATCCACCTGTTATGGCCTATATCTTGGAAAGTAATAGTGATAACTGGAAAGTGTAGGTGTGTTATTTGTTAATTTTTGAAGGGACAACTCAAGGTGATGTATTGATATTTTGTTTCTGAAATTATGCATGGGATGCCCAGAAAAGTGGTCTCAAGTTTCTTGCTTGGGGGAAAACACACACACACTAATTTACAAATTATATTAGCCATCATGTACCCAAAAATTCAGTTTTGAGCATCACACTTGGAAGTTGTGCGTAGTGCTGAAGAAATTAGGCCTGGTCTACAAAGACAAGGTCCAAGAGGTCTGGAGTGAGAGTTTAAAACTTCCAGCTTTTTGTCTTTGTGTAAGGTCTGATAACACAAGAAAAAGGTGGTTAGCCAAGAATGATAGTAAGGTTGTGCATGAAAAATGAGGTATTCAGAGCTCTTTGGAAATTAACAGAACTGAACTTGCCTTCTGAATTGAGGTCATGTTATTGTGGATAAGGTCGAAAACAGTTTTGTAAAGTGACTTGGTACGGAGCAAGACAAAGAACTACTCAAGCACACCAGCGTCCATCCCTCACAACGCAGCAAAATACACACGCACACAGCGCGCGCACGGCATGCATCCAGTGTGCAGTGTTTTAAGCTTATTACTTCTTCCAAAACACTGTCACACAGTATACATTGCACAAATCACTTCATTGCTTCCCAGAGGTGATTCCAATTTCACGGCACAATGCTTCAAATGGAATATGTTCAATGGGTTTTGTAAGCAAGTCTGCCAGCTGTTTTCTTTTCACGTACACTTAGTTTTGAACATACCTTTCTGCATTCGAAACATTACTTCCTCCAGAAGTAGACGCAGTATTTCCGTCGTCACTCGTAGTTTTGCAATACCTGCATTTCTTCAGTTGGAGCTACATGGAGTGTAGGGCACGTGCTTTCGGTTCTGGTGATGTTGCGCGAATTGCACACAACTTCCGGCTTAAAGAGGACATCACGACTCAAAACAATCTCTCTTTAGGTATCCAAATTCGATAGCCATCCTTTTCACCCATATATCCGACCAGTCGACCCAACCTACTCTTTTGGTCCCACTTGTGTCCTTTCTGTTTTGGGGATGTGCACATAACATTCTGTCCCAAAACACGCAGATGACCAAGAGTTGCACAAGATCCAGTCCACAGCTCCAAAGGTGTCTTACCTTCCACTGGTGTAGGTCCAGTACGGTTGAGTATGTACACCGCAG
>Ga0268261_10001030_pt1 | contig 18787 bp, 12 predicted proteins | sample TergutNc150P1_FD_190353 | JGI IMG/M metagenome (GOLD analysis project Ga0268261, IMG submission 190353) | Nasutitermes corniger P1 segment gut microbial community from laboratory colony in Florida, USA - Nc150 P1 (SPAdes) (version 2) | ecosystem: Host-associated > Arthropoda: Insects >...
TATATATATATATATATATATGACATTAGTAGCCTAAAGGTTAATGATTTAACCCTTATCCTGCTAACGTGGAGAAAATGGTGAGCTCCTAATAATGCCAGCAAACAGCAGATGGGATTTAATTCAGGGTTTAAAGGGTTAAGATATAAATATTTTCATTTTATTTTGTCAGGAAGTCACTTCTATTAATAATTATAAGTTTCATTGGGTTTCATGTAAATACAAATTAAAATGGACAAATATAAAATAAAACAAAATTTTCCTCACAACTTTCACTTCAGAGGCCCAAAATTAACCCTTACCCTGATAACGTGGAGTATATGATGAGCTCATAATAATGCCAGAAAATGGAAGATGGGATTTAACTTGGCATTTAAAGGGTTAAATGTCACTGAAATAAACATTTTTTATACACATTACGAAAAAATACATAATCATGATCATGTCGTTTTCATCGGATATTATGCAGCTGCAACAGTGTCTTTACATAAACCATGAATCAACAAGACAGGCAAGGTAATATTGTGGTGCATTCACATAACAATTTTCCAGTGGAAATGCAACAATGCCTTCCTTGTGTGTTTTTGAGCTACATTCAGGGTGGCTGCGCACAAGCAATTTTAATCCCTGTGACGGTAGTAGCAGCAATTTATGATGCTGGTGATCTTTCATGCGAGGCTGCACACTACACTGACAGTCTCCTCGCACTGATTCATTACATCATGGACTGCAAGGATATATCACTGGTGTGGGCTTTGTTGGTTGGAATGTGAAGCGTAAAAGAAAAAAAGAAGTTTTGGGTACATCCAATAACGAGTCAAAGGTTACTTAAAGGAAAACTCTACTCCCTGTACGAAGACCTGAAGGCACTTCCACATAAGTTTTTTTTAGATATTTCAGAATGTCTAGTGCAACATTTGATAAACTGCTGGTTTTGCTTGGTCAAAGTCTTACATTTCAAGATACCAGAATGAGAAAGTCCATGCCACCAGAAGAAAGGTTAGGAGTGACCTTAAGGTAAAAGAAAACTTCTGTTTTATTTTTGATACACATTTTATTCATTATAGTTTTATCTGGAACAGATTAAAAAAATGCTGAATATTTATTTTCATTACAGTTTTGTCTATCAGATATCCAAAAATTTGGATGATTGATTGGATAATGCATTCAACACAGTTCGGGAATTTACAGTTCTGTTGTTTGGAATATTTGACACTGTTGATGTGTTTTGTGATTGGAAATTATACTCATATGCCTGTGGTAAAGAAGTTATTGCAGTAAAACATTGTGCATACTGTGGCTGAAACATCATATTTTTGGCTTTCCTCATAATGTCCAGCACTTCCATCTTTGCCCAGTATTTCTGGTCATCGTTCAGTTTTTTTAAACGTTGGTATAAGAAAAAACGAGAAAGTTTTATCCTCATCAATGTGTTCACTCTTTTCCTTCAGGATGTCCAGCAACTGCTGCTCATAATTTATCTTTCAAGAAGTATTACTTTTGCACTGTTGCTTTTGACATGTAAAAGTTCTGGATGTACCACCATTTGAACTTTGTTCATCCTCTGGCCTCACATCAGTGTCTTCTTCCCCACTGCAGCCTGTCATTGATGAATAGTTTGAAGAGGTGGTGCAATCTTGTGTTTGAGGTATTAGAAACAGCCTTTACTCAAAATACACATATTTTCACCTTTTTGTACCAGGATCTCCAAACTTCATCTGCTCTTGCATACGAAGTTCCCTTCAGAAGCAGTATCTCATATTCTTCCATTTTCGCTGAACTTCTTTCACCAAAGTACAAAAATAAGAAACATATTTTCAGATCAGTCATACATATTAGGCCTAATTACATTACTACATAACCAAATGGTGTTATTAAAACTGGTTACAGGTATCCAGCAACAGGTAACAGCTTTGCTTCATTGCGCTTTGAATACCTCCTAGAAGAAACAACTGTTCGGGGAAATAGTCAGGGATTGTTGCACTAGTATTTGGAAATGTCTGAAAGCAACAGAAATGCCCGAAAAGAAGGAAGATTACTGGGTGAATATAGCTAATGACTTTTATCGCAGAACACAATTCCCATCTGCATTGGTGCTACAGATGAGAAACACGTTCGAATAAAAATGCCCTCTGACAGTGGATCTCTGTTTTATAACTATAAACACTTCTTCTCAATTTTACTCTTGGCTTTAGTAGATGGAAACTACTGTTTTATCTTAGTAGATGTTGAAGCAGATAGAAAGTCTAGGGACTCCAATGTTTTTAAGAATTCAAACATAGGAAGGACCTGGAATTGAATCAACTGTGAATTCCAGGGAGCAGCCGTTGCCTAACGATGAGAATGGGAAATGCATGCCATTCGTGATAGCGGGTGATGAGGCTTTCGCCTTGTCAGAACATGTGTTATAGCCCTACCCAAATAGGAATCTTAGCGTTCAACGGCGAATATACAGCTACAGATTTTGATTTTCTCTACATCATATGCTGGGAACATTTCTCATTTTAAGACTAATTCCGTGAGATATTACATAAATCCATATAGGTCTTCATGTAAAGTGCATATTATTCTTGCCATATATTAATGAAACTTGAATTTTCTTGACAGAATTTTGAAAATCCATTCACTGGCAGCCAAATTTTTCCATGCAGACAGAAGGACGGACTAACAGTCATGTTAAAGCTAGTGGTCACTTTTCACAATCTTGGAAACATGCCTAAAAATTTGTATCATTGAAAGCTCAGCTCTACAGGTTAATACCTTAACAATGAAACACATATGATATCTCTATTCACATTAACAGATTTTGAGTGTTAAAATGAGGGAGCAAATAAATAAATAATAACAATTCACTTATTCTCAAAGTTGTCTTACCTTCACTTGTAATGTCATGTACACTACTGAATGAAGATAACAGTCCTAACAAAAACATGATTAACTTACCCCATCCAGTACCTAATCCGTGCACGGGGCGAGTAATCTTTTGCACGGCCTCCAAAGCTCTTCAATTTTGGATAACCACATTCCCTAGCATGAAGAGCTTCCCATTTCAAAACCTCCAGCCATGCTTGTTCATTATTTGCATTATGGATCTGAATAATATCATCCATGTCCTTTGGTGCAATGTCCTCTTCCTTCCAACGCCACCCTTTACGAAGCATTGCATTCCAGAACATCTACAACAAGTTCAAGGCTCAGTTGATTTTTCTGAAACAATTACCAGTTGATGTAAATAGGATACAAGCAAGGGTGCACAAATTCTGAGTTCCAGGATACATGGGCAACTATATTTCGTATAGCAGGGCCTAATATTTGTGTGCTGGTATCTGGCTACTATTGAAACCCACCCACTATAAACAGTTTCTGTGCTAGTCCATAGTTACCATTTGAAACCCAGTCATTACTCACATTTTTTGCACTAAATCTCGCTACTCGAGTCCCACCAATTATTTCCAGTTTCTGGACTAGTATCTGGCTCCTTTGAAGCCTGTCCATTATTTAAAGTTTCTGTGCTAGCACTTGGCTACTATTTCAGGCACAGCCATATTTGCTATTAATGTGAGGTTCAAAGCAAGGCCACCATTTTACCCCAGGTATCTGACTTAATGGGGCATTTGTAAACAAACATACCTGCTGAGATGGATAAACCCAGAACTCATTCTCAGTACCAGCTTTGGGAATGGAAGATATCTGCCGCTCAGTTGGAAGAGAAAATGGTTGATCTGGCGCTGGAAGTTGGTTTGGTGGGGGCATCTGCATCATAAGAAGGCACATGTTATTTCTGAAACTTCTCTAAAACATACTGGATGTTCTGGTTAAAAATGCAGATGAACATATTTATAAGGTGTCAATCATTACCATATTTAAAGGATTGATATCATCATTTCTGGCGACTGGACATCCAGGTGTAAAGACCTAAAAAACAAAATGTAGCATACGTTATGAATGTCTGATACAAGAGATCTTCACATACTAATGCAGAGGGTAAGTGAATGATTATGTAGGACCTTTTTTATCAGTACATGCAACAGTATGACACAAAGGACCACCTTTCCAGAAGAACAGAAAAGTCTGAACAAAAACATACAATACAGTCATGGCATATCAGACTTTTCAATATTACAGTACATATTTTGATATCTCAATATAGCTTTTATTCTCTCTCCTTTTCATACCTAAGCATCTCTCTTTTTAGAAAGAGTAAAGAACTGTAAATAACTGTTATTAAAAATGATGAGTTGAGCAGAATGTGGAAAAAAGCAAACACCATTTGTCTACAGGGAGTGATAAAAATGACAACCAAGTTTACTCAAAACAGTGAACCTCTGGCTCTTGTCTGAATGTGAAATTATCTTAATATGAAGCAGAAATGATAGTCCCCATAACATGATACTAAGAGTGTGCATATAACTTTGGCATGATTTGCCAAGTAACTGTTAACCTGTACCTCCATTCCCAAATACAGCATGCCCAATTCTACTACACCTACTTTGATATTCTAACTTGGTAATTACACATGCTGTCACTCAAGTACATCAATTACAAGGTTAAACATCTAGTCTTCAGATAAGCATATGCTGACCTTCATTACTCAAGTAATCGTGCCAGAGGTTTAAAAATTTTGTCAGTAAAATGCATAATGCAGCTACATAATAACATAAAACTTGAGGCAGCTGCTTTCTTGACATAACCAAATAACTAGGAAAATAGCATGAAAAGTGGTTTGATGTCAAGCTGACTTAACCAACATACTTCTGGGTATGTTCAGCACAAGCTAACCTAAATAACTGAGAGAAAAAAAGGCATACGCAACACTGAAAGTAAAACTCCAAACAGCACAAGAACAAATTAAAAAAATGGAGCACACTATATAAACATGATGACAGGTTTTCATTAATGTGCATTATGGCTACATAATTTCCTTGCTATGCCCATAATTTAGTGTTTAAACTGATGACAAATGATATTTTCCAGTTAAACCAGGCTACTGTATATCAAATAACCACAACAGCATCTCCAAATAAATAAAGAAAACAATGTCGTTTCTGAATTCAGAAAAAACTGCATACTGCATACAGACAAATAATATATTTAACAGCATCTGATATAGTGTGACCATAAGTTACAAGCTTTGACCTCAGTAACTTCTTAACATCTAGGCTAACTCCATTCTTAATCTGTCTCCTATCAGTCAAATTAGAGGTAATAAAGAATAAATATCAGCTTCTCACCATATTTCCCAAATCTACCACAAAAATATTAAAATAATTTATCAAAATTATTTGTCAAAACAAAAATATGATTTCACATGAAACAAGGTGAAAAGAACACCTTACAATATTTCACGCAATCAGAGAAGCTGGTAAAACACCAAACCTTGTTAGGAACCAAGAGCATGGAGCAAAGTCCTTTTTGAGAAGCTACTAGTACAAAAAAAAAAAAAAAAAAAAACATACAGCCTTATTACTAACATCCTTTTAAATTACAAAACTGTGTGTAGAACACTTCAGCATAAGTCCCTGATTCAGTTATCAAAAATGCCAACCATAATAACAGTAATAATTAATAAAATAATAATTACTTCTTGTCTGTGCATGGGACATGAAGGTGGCGCACTTCCCTTTAATGTACGAGGTCGACTGGGTGTAAAACCTCCTTCTGTAGAACCCACAATATGTGCTGCTGTAGTTTCAGCAGCAGACACGGTATTCCCCATACTTTACGATATGGCCAGCCAGCTTTTTACAAAAAGGAAGACAGTGCTATTATTACAAACATAATAACATCAAACATTTAATAGGCATGGTAACGACTTCCCAAACTAGATTTTAATTTATTTATTTATATTTTACATTCCATAGATCATTTGGGGGTAAACCCCATTTAGACATAGGAATAGTCAACATAAGTAGAAATACATTATACAATATGTACATTAACATAATGTGTATGCTATAGCAAGCATCCGTCATAGTACAAGAATAGAACAATTCAACACAAGTCATTCAGTCACACATAAGTTATATAAATAATTTGACAGTGTAATTACTATGTTACATAACAATTCATTGGGGGTAATAAACATAAGTAATTTTAAACACAGATTATGAATAAAAAGTTATAAGAACAGAATATATATTTAAAATTATATAAAGGTACCAAGATCACTCCTAGAAATCCAGCCAAAATATTTATCAAGTGTATAAAATGAACCCATCAAAAGAAATCTTTTTAAAGCTAATTTAAATTTTTTTACATTCCAAGATAAGTTCTTGATATTTTGAGGTACGTGATTGAAAATTTTAATCCCTGAGTAATAGACTCCTTTTTGATGTTTTGTCAATTTTACTGATGGTGGACATAAGTCAGACCTATGGCAAGTGTTAATGGAGTTTACCTAAGAGTTAGATATAAACTCTTCTATATTCTTAACTAAAGGTAAAAAGGTAAAGCAATCCCATTACAGGCTGGGACAGGCCCTAAGGGTTCCAGGAGGTTGAGGCTCCCAGATTTCAAGACAATCAGCACGTGAAGGTGGTAAGGTTGTCAGCCCTATGCACCGGCCACCTTTACCCCCAGGAAATATTCCATGTACTCATTTCTTTAGAGGCTGAGTCAACCCCAGGGCCATAGTGCAGCCAGAAGGATTATGTCAATGAAAAAAATCCAATGACAGACAATAATAATGACAACATGTATTGTGAATGTAGTGGGAGAATGTTTAATTTTTTAAATAATTCACGACATGATACTCTGTTACCAGCATTCATAATTCTTATTCCACTTTTCTGTAATTTGAAAACATTATTACTGTAGGGTGAGTTACCCCAGAAAATTATACCGTATGCTGTGATGGAATGCACATAAGAAAAATAAATTATTCTCAAGTTCTTTGTGGAGATAACAGATCTCAGAGATCTAATTATGTAATATGCTGAGTTTAGTTTAGGGCTTAACTGGTCAATACGTGTTTTCCAGGATAGTGTGCTACCCAGAGTGAGCTTTATAACTAATATGTATATCGACTGCAAGTTTAGGTTTTGCCATGAATTGTACGTAGTGGGTTTTACTGAAGTTCATTATTAACAAATTGGTTTGAAACCACTTGCTTATTTTCTCAATTACTATATTAATTTCATCTTTAAAATCTGTAAGGTTAGAGGGAGTAAAGATTATATTGGTATCATCTGCAAATATGGTTGGTTTGGATGTATCATTTATTATGACTAGTAAATCGTTAATGTCAAGAAGAAAAAATAATGGTCCAAGAATTGAGCCCTGTGGGACTCCTTGTTTTACTTTTTTCCATTCTGAGAAACAATTTTTGGAATATTTGTTCTTTATTAATACTCTGATATCTGTCACTCAAGTATGATTTTATTAAGTTATTAGCTCTACTTGTGACACCATAAAATTCCAATTTTGACAGCAAGATATTATGATTTACATGGTCAAATGCTTTAGTCATAGCATAGAAGATTCCTCCAACCTACATTTTATTGTTGAGTGCTTTTAAGATATTGTTAATTAGTTTATATGAAGCTATTTCAGTAGAGGAATTATTCCTAAAACCGTACTGTTCCTTTGCTAATATGTTGTTGCCTTTAATATGATAATGCAATCTTTTATAAATAACTTTTCAAAGACTTTTGAAAAAGATGTGAGTAATGAAATTGGTCTATAGTTTGATATTTCTGTCTTAATGCCTTTTTTAAATATTGGATTTATGTAAGAATATTTTAATCGTGTGGGATATATGCATGTGGACAATGAATTATTACATATATATATATATATATATATATATATATATATATATATATATATATGTTAAGAGGAGATATGATGAAGGGTATGCTTATTTTTTAGTATTCTTATTGGTATCTCATCATAGCCATGTGAATTTTTCCATTTAAGGGATTTAATTATTTCACTAATTTCTTTGGTAGTTACTGGCATTAATTTTATATGTGGAAACGGTCTTATAAATACTTTACAAAGATAGTTAAGTGCAAGATTCATAGTCAATGAATTACTTACAGGCATTTTATCAGTTATATTTCTGAAGTAAGCACTGAAAATATTAGCTATGCTTTGACAGTCTTGGAATGTTTTCCCATCAATATTTAATGGAGGTCTATTATCATTACTTTTTTTTTCTGTTTTAATGATGTTCCATACAGATTTAGCCTTGTTATTGGAACCTATAATAAGTTTATTATAATATAACTTTTAGTAGTCTTTATAACATCAGATAAGATTCTACAATATGTTTTATAACGGTTTTTTAACTTAGGATTGTTAGTACTTCTACAAAGCAAATACAGATCTCTTTTGTGTTGGTTTGATATTTTAATTCCAGTCGTTATCCAAGCTTCATTACGTTAAGTGTGGTATAATTTTTAAGAGGAAAACAGTGATAACATATTCTCAAATAGGTGTTGAAAAAACTATTAAATACTGAATCTACATTATCCACAGTAAAAATTGCATCCTAAGACTCACAGCTTAGGTTTAAATTAAATTCTGATAGTAAATTCATTTATTAGTCTTTTAGTGTAATGGTGGGCTTTTAAATTTTGGATTTTTATATTGGGTAATATCAGAATCTGTGCATCATGGTCCGATAACCCACTGGGCAATGGTTTGATGCTGAAATTGGTTTTTTCAATTCATCAATAAAAATGCTATCGATTGCAATAGATGAGCAGTTACTAATTCTTGTTAGGAAATCAATATAACATAATACTAAAAGCGCTCTTCGTGATATACTTTTTAGTGCCCGTAAATGAAACATGTGTTACAACATTACATTTACCTCAGTGCACGTTGCAGACGATATCCCTACGTTCCGCCATGACGATTGTAAAGAAAGACAATAGTCGCTGTTCAGGTTGTGCAGAGACAACTTGGAGTACAGAAATTTCCCTACGATAACTGGGCAACGGCAAATGACCCGGACGAATGGGAGATGTACCTAATGATCCGTGGTCCACGACAACACAGTGACGCACGTGTAAGACAAGGATGAAAAAGTCTTCGGGGTCTGTTGGTGTCGGAGCCTGGGACCTAATACAACAAATCCCATTTGCAAACTTTGTTTGAAGTAGTGGCGATTACTGTCTTCTCAGATTGACACCATTTAGTCTGGTAGAAATTTACCGTCCAGTTTTAGACCGCTTAGAACCTGAAGACTGAAGCAACAAAATCCTGCGAAACAACCATCACGGTCGGACAGTCAACACGGCGTCACATTTCAGAAGACGTTGGGTGTTGTGTATGTACACTCGTCTACCACAACAACCTCATTACTGTATGGTGAAATGTATTGGGAGGTCATGTTCTGTATTAGTCTGCTGATGCATATGCTGCAACCTCTGATAGCCTCTTATAAGGAAGTTACCCCATTTTGTACGTATTAGGTCCTTATTAATGTTTTTTTTTGGGGGGGGGGGAGGATTGTATTTTATTTACTGAATACTTCACCACTCCACATATCACACACATGAATTTCCATTTTGACATTCATAGTGTTGGATGGGTGGCAGGAAAATGGAAGGTTTAGTAGCTATAGTATCCGCCATATTTAATTTGAACTCTATGTATGTAACGTACTTTGATGTGTTACTGGCGGTCTCTTAGTATGTATTTAATCCTGCCATATGTTCAAAGGAGATGGGATAGCACAGACAGTATGGTGATTATGCTGTGGGCTATGTAGTCCAGGGTTTCAGTCCTGGCAGGAGCAAGAGATTTATATATTCTCCAAAATATTCAGAGCAGCTCTGCAGCTCAACCAGCCTCCGATTCAATGGGTACCACGAGCTATTTCCCCAGGGGTAAAGTGGCCAGAGTGTGCAGCTGACCATTTACTGCTGAGAGTAAGAACAATTGGAGCTATACCTCCATTCCCCCTATAGAATATAATGGCTTGTATAACAACAAATTTACCTTTTCTTAGCATATTTTAAAATGGTTTTACTATGTACCATACTTAAACCTGCCTGATTTCTCACTGCTAGATCAGTCTCCTTACTAGGATGCAAGAGTGTTCTTATGCTTTTTTGTATGGTATTGATGTTCTTGTCGAATAGGTTTAACATCACCAGCATGGATCAGGCACTGGTGTAACTCATTCACATCCGGTCTCTCTTGTTTAATCCCCCCAGTGGTGTTCAAATGCATAGCCAAAGCAATTTACATAAAGTAAAACACTCAAATATTTATTCATTTCACTACATTTCAAATATTGATAAATATCAGCTGAATAAACAAGCTGTATTCAAAAACAAGTTTGACAAAAGAATACTGATGTAACAACTGTATATTTGTAATTTATGATGTATTAAAATAAGGGTCACAACTAATACACACAAAACAATCTCAGCAGTTTGTGATAAAGTTTTTATCCTCCGGATGTTTATACAAACAAGCATCAAGGAACTTGACTGGTTTCATTGGAGAGCTTGGGTTCAGATGTACACCATGTTCTTATTGTCATCATCAGTTCCTACTTCAAAACAAGATGACAAATACTAAGAAATTGGAGGCTGCCTTATCATCCTAAAAATCTGTCCAAAGTAAATAATGTATATACATATATGGTAAGCACTGATACGTGCAAAAATTTCATTATATAAATTCTGAGAGCTAAACAAAAATGTGATTTTGAAAATATTACAATTATAATGTACACATTTTTCAAATAAACATCTTATACTTTGAACTACAATCATGCTTGAATCATATTTTTGTTTTCATAGGAACTGTATTTACTGAATTCTTTTACCCTGTCTTTGGTGTTTCATGACTGAGATGTGTGAATTTCAGCACAACATTTTTTTTTTGCTCCTTACATAAAGTACAAATTTCAAACCAATGGAACAGTAGTGTGCATAAAAATGAAAATGATATTCACTAACAGACAAGTAACATTATTTAAAACTTCAGACAATCTAGCTTATGCTATCTAATCCCAAGTTCTTCAACAATTTAATATTGACCAAATCAAAAAATTATCAGAATGAAGAATATTAATGTATATATCACATTCCTAAAATTTCTCCAGTGTGTTTGTACTGAAATATATAACGTACAAAATGTTGGAAATAAATACTTACACTGATCCAGTTCTGGAATGATAGCACAGTATAGAAAAGGGCTGTAATGCTGACACTTTCTGAACAAGACTTAACTAACCATACCAACTCCATATCACTTCCCTTCCCCCAACTCTGAGACCAATCAGCCCTTCTCATACGTATATTTTTTTCATTACCCACTGGCTCAATGTCCTAATGGTGAAAACATATTATAAATACTGGCAAGTGCCCTAAGGTCACCACTTCACCTTGAAGATGAAAAAAGTAGTCGCTGAAACATTGGCAATACAGCCTACTTTTACAAGATGCCATCACCCAAAAACAGGACAAATATTAGCAGCATTAAACTGCCACAAAAGCCTGAAATCATCTAAAAATCTACCTATGTAAATTACTTCTGGAATGATCAAAAGCAGAAAAAATCTGCAGCACATAGTTTGTGTCCAAGTGTCATGTATGTCAACAATTAAGCTCTCTGCTTATAATACTTAGGTTCTGTTATGCATTACTCAATACAATATGTTCGTTGCAACATTACTTCAGTTGGATGTGATCAAAACTTCACACAGTTTGCTTGTACTCTTATGCAGATCAAACAAATTCAGCACTCTGAACTACCTGCTTGTTTTGTTGTATAAATGTTGGTAATAAACCTTCATTCACTCTCTTCATAAGCCATATTAACTCCATCTCTCTTCTAAAAAGAAAAAAAAATCTATTGTAAACACACATTTGCATTACCAAATGCAGAAACCTAAAGAAAACATAATCGCCATTATTTAAAATCCCACAAGTTAGCACAAATTACAAACAGCAAGACAAGTTTATCACATACAAACATCCACAGAATATTATAAATTACATCTAAGTTACAAATTGTGAATAGTATCATTCAGACATTATAATAAATTACAGTTTCCTGTGCATTAATTTCTATAAATAGAACAGATGAATGTGATTACCATAAAAATGCACTGTCTATGTCATGCATGTAATGTCTTGCATACATACACACACAAAACACATTTCTGTAAAGTAAAATCACATGAGATGCTATAAAAAAATATTCTTCATACTGTATTGTTATTCTTGCCTTTGTACCTCAGTGTTAAGGCAGTAATTAGGTTTGGCAAATCTTACCTTGGTTATCATGCACAAATGTTTCATGTAAGCAGGCACAGTGTATCAAGTTTAAGTTAAATGTGTGCAAGATGATAATGTCATTTCTGTATGGGTTTGAGGAAAGGGTATAACTATGTGGGTGCAGAATTATTTGAATAATCAGCAACTCTGGGATTACTTCATTTCTTTGAATCTGTCTCCCCAGAACATGGCAAACGCTGCTAATAAAATTTCACACCAAACTGTCAGAAGCAAGTACCAAACATAAATTTTCTTTACATGTTTATATGGAAGAAATCTGGCTTAAATCTGTTCTACATAATCTTTTCTGTTCTTCAGCCTAACTCATATAGTACAGAAAGTAAGAGCCTACTTTCCCATTACAAAAAACTTGCAGGCCTGCGAATCTGGTATTATTATTGTCACATTTAGATACTATAAATAATTTATAATGAAAAAATTACATGCAGTATAAGCACTTCATTATTTCAGCCACATGTGCAATATTATTGCTCAGAACTGTAAATATGCTGTGTGATTTCAGGCTTCCACCGCAAAGTAGATGAGAACTGCGCTCTTCTGGGTTATTATGCAGAGAGTAGTGGTAATTTCCTACCGACGTTTCAGGACGACCTATTGGTCCCATCTTCAGGGTTCAAGAATCCAAAAGAAAGCCTGTGTGGATTCTTGAACCCCGAAGATGGGACCAATAGGTTGTCCCAAAACATCAGTAGAAAATTACTACTACTCCCTATGTAATAACCCAGAAAAGCGCAGTTCTCTTCTGTAAATATGTTGATCACCACCACCACCATCATCCTCATCACTCTTCTCTGGTCAGTATTTGCCCTCCATGCAAAAACTGTCCTGCTTGATATGCTTCTGCTGTATGTTTGATTTGTAGGGGTGCTGATACATTTAGGAAACAAACTACTACTCTTAATCAGATTTTACATCAGTAGATGTAGTTTTGTGGATTGCCAAGTATACTAGCATTCTGCAGGTATCATATGCAAAAGAATGAGTATACTCACACTACACAGCAATTTCTTAAATGTTTTATAGTACCATTAGCTTTAGAGAGATCACAGCCATTTTCATAATGTTTGTAGTATCAGAATGGTCTTCATCTGTCTATAACAAACTTTGTCCCTTGTCACTGGTACTTGAATTATTACGTGGTACACTCTGTACTAATAGTTTTTGTGGACTATAAAGTTGCGCTCCAGACAGCCAGCCAGCTGAAGTGCTGTGATCTGTTGGAGGAATGGTATAATTCACATGCAGATCACTGTCTGTAGCATATAAAAATTTGTTTATTTTCTATGGTCTAATGCTACTTCATTGAGATTTCCATTAGTACTTGAGAATTCTGTAAGGTGCATGTACACAGAACAATGTATACTTTTTGTTCCCTTCTAATGGTTAGTTTGAAGGTACTTGTTGAATCTGAGACTGTGAATAGATGCTGCAGTCATCTTCTCTCTGTTCATGTACGTATGTCTCAGAAAATAGCATTCTATTGTGCAAACAAATACGAATTTCAGTATGCAAACTTGGCTTCAAGCAGTAAAAATAGACTGCGGCCCAGTGATATTTCATACATATCAGAAAGTGATGAATTTGTAGAAAAAACTTCAGATTGTGATAACAGTGAACTGTCAAACACAGATGAAAGCAGTGATACTGATACACATATGCTATGCCTTAGAGATGTGTAATTATCATAATTTTCCAGCTTTGGCAAAATTTCTTGTGTAACACTCCTTGTGTGGGCACCATCAACATGAAAGTAACGAAATCAAGAGAAGTGAACTACAGGGCAAGATCATTGCACCGCATAGTGCTGCAGTTTGGATCACTTAAATGGAGCAACAAAAAGCATGTGCTGCTGACATCCTCATCCACATCCACATGATAATGAAGAGGGCAAAACACAAACAGAAGCCTGTGTATGTCAGATTCATTTTAACCATGACATGGTTGGTGCTGATAAGAAATATCAGCTGCTGCAAATGTGCCTAGCTGGAGGAAAGTAATGAACAAGTGGTATAGTAGATTTTTCAGAAGGCTACTCAATACCACAGTCCTCATTTCTGTGAAGAATTTAGGATGCAAGCTCGACCACCTAATATTCAGAACAGATTTTTACCCAGGATTTATGCGTAAACTATTCCATACAGTGTCAAATACTGGTGCAGTAGGCGATGACAATACTGTAATGCGACTGACAGAACAGCACATTCCCAGAAGAATACCTCCAACAGAAAATGAATGAGAACCAATCAGATGGTTTGTGGTCTGCAGCAAGCATGATATGAGAAAAGAGCCTACATTATTGTCATGACTGTGATGTTGCTTTTTGCATGGGTAGTAGTTTTGAGGCCCTCCATTCCTATTAAAAAAAAAGTGTAAGCTTCCATATAAATGGCTACTATGGCTGTAATTACAAGCACAGTTTACCTACATAATAATCCTGAGACATCATATACACTGCAAATTATGTAACAAAAAGACAGTAAACAGATGAACTCTTAAAGTGTGCATGTGAAGTTAAAGCAATTTGGCATCATTTTTCTTTCCACAGAACACATTGCTTCTAATCTCACAAATCCATTTCATTCAAGACAGTAAGTCATTTTAAATATTAAGAGATTCTAATCTTTATGTACCCTACCCATTTCCGATATTAAAACATTTCTGTGTACCTAACACAAAGAAAGTTCTCCACAGGCAATCACTTTAACTGACGACTTTTTATTAAGTTCATAAATGCTGGGCAGGTTATGTTCTCATCAGTTTAATACTAAAAATTATGTACAGCTTTTGAATTCTGTAATTCCCCGGTATACAGGGCGTACCCTATCGAGCACATATTAAACAAAAGTAATGAGGTCTACAGTATCTGCAACCATACAATCTTAGGCATGGCAGTGAAAATGAAAAACCAAGTATGGTTACTTAAAACTCTCAGCAGTATTACAGTGGATATAAACTGCAAGTACTATTCTAAACTGTTTCCTTTATAAATAAACTTACGTAAGTAGATTTCTATCGAGCCTAAAAAATACTGATAAAATGAATGATTCATTCACATACTCAGTTAAACTTTCAACCCATTCACCTAACTTGCATTATTAAATGTGAGATGTCTTGCTCTTATGGTCATTTATAATGACTATAAGACTAGTTATCCAGCAGGACAACTAGGAAGACTAGTACGAGAGAGGGACATGCTTCAAATATTTCCAACTCACAATATGATACATAGTGGCAACAAACAGAATGTAGTAAGTATGCATGACTAGAATGTGTTACAGATCTATTTTATGGCCATCACCTTCATACATTCTGAAAATAATCCTACAGAATTAATAATTTAGCTATAGCGAGTTTTGTCCATTTTCAGATGGTGCTTGTTTTTGGTGATATCTGTAGAGAGACTGGAGGGGCACATGTAGAAGCTCTACCAGTTGAGGGAAGTTTGGTTCTGTAACAGAAAATTCTACATTACTTCATCATATATTGTTGGATTTCTTTGACAACCGAGTAGATTCTGTCTGAATCCTAACATTGTACAGGAGAGACTATAAATGTTTTAAAATTAGTCTATAATGCTGATATACAAGGTTTCTAAAGTGGTTACTATAGGCACCAGTATCAACAGCAAAATTACATGATACTCCAATACACGTATCAGACCTTTTCACCCTCTAAATATGTAAATATTATTAAACAATAAAAATTGGACTACAAGGTCTTGAAAAAGTTCATGAGTTGTATAATAAATACCTCTCAAAGAACAGGAGGATTTTAATCCTGTTAAATTGCACAGCTTGTTCCCTTATTCATTAATGTGAGCATTCTGGAGTCCTTGATTTTGAAATCTATGACCTGCTGCTGACATCACTAAATGAAACTGATGAAATCATTAGCACAGGAACTTCAAATGGTGTGGCTTCTATCGAGTGTGATATAAGAATGCCTACATTAACTTCAATGTTTTTGTTTCAATAAACAGCATAATTAAGAAAAAGCTATGATTGGTACAAATCTTGCATGCAAATATGAGTATACCTGCAATTACATGAGACAGACAATAATGCAGAATACGAGAACAAGCAATTTTTAGTATTACATGATTAAAAACTTACAAATGCAGGATGCGTCAAACTTCTCTACTGCTTGGTTAAAAGAGGTTTAAGATACAAAGAATGTGGGGTCACATACCATGCGTGCATGTACGTGCGCACGCATGCACGTGCACACACCCACGCATGCACACACACATACACATGGACGAGGATCCCTCCATAAGTTGCAGCAACTATTTTGTTGGGGTGGGAGTGGGGGGAGGGGCAAAAATGTGGTAACATGGGAAATGGAATAAACATGTTTGACAGCATGTGTCATGTACTCGTATTTATGTTACCATCACATGTACAAGAGTGCATACACATATCATATGAAAATATCACGTTGGTGACCATAAAATGGAACCGCATTCATACAAGAGAACAGCACTTTGCCATGGCAGAAATGCATAGGAGTGCCACGTAGTGACATGCTGCATTGGGTGAGCACATAAAACTGAACCAAACAGTTGCAAAGTTGAGGTAAATATTTGAAAAGCACAAAAAGTAACCAGAAATGAAAGCTTAAAGATCAACAACTTACAGATAGAGCAAGTTCAACAATACAAATACTTGGGGTCTATTATAAATGTAACTCAATCAAAGAAGAAATCAAAGAGAGGATAGTTCTTGGTACAAAGGCATACTATGCAAACCTAAAGTTTTTCAAAAGTAGATTGGTTACCAAGCAGTCGAAACTAAAATTATATAGAACTGTAATAAGACCAATAGTGACTTATGCCTCAGAAACATGGGTATTGAAAGAAGCCATAATTCAGAAATTACTAGTCTTTGAGAGGAAAATCTTAAGAAGAATATTTGGGCCCACAAAAGAAAACCAAATATGGAAAGTCAAAACCAATGAAGAATTAGATAAGCTGTTAAAACATAAAAATATAATTAATCACATTAAAGCTCAAAGACTAAGTTGGTTTGGTCACATACAAAGGATGCCAGATACCAGAACAGTTGAGAAGATATTTAATTAGAAACCTCTAACCAAAAGATCACAAGGAAGACCCAAGTACAGATGGGAGGATAACATCACACAGGACATCTGCCAAATGAAGATCAAAAACTGGATAGCCTGTGTCCAGGATCGAGGGAAGTGGAAAGAGGTCGTTGAGAAGGCCAAAACTTTCAACTAGGAAGTTCAGCGCCTGGAAGAAGAAGATCAGATGGGGGTATATGTACAAGAGTGCATACACATCATATGAAAATATCACGTTGGTGACCATAAAATGGAACCACATTCATACAAGAGAACAGCACTTTGCCATGGCAGAAATGCATAGAAGTGCCACGTAGTGACATGCAGCGTTGGGTGAGCACGTAAAACTGAACCAAACAGTTGCAAAGTTGGTGCAGAGTGTAAACTATTGAAATATGTGCAGTGGACATTCCATGTCCTTTCACGCAGACCTGTCAGTGGCCACAGCTGAACACAACATGGATAAATACATTGGACTGTGAAGAAATCAAAGCATACAGAGATTTCTTGGTTACACTGCTCTGAAATTTGATGTACAGTGTCCAAGGTGTTACTGTGTTTTATCCCATTTCATACGATCATACTGTGAACGCACAGTATTATACATCATTTCTGCAGTGCCACATATCACACCCCTAGAAGAATAATGTCACAACTGGAAATTTGGCATTTTTGAGTTAGTGGTATACAAAGAAATGTTTGCAGATGCACTTTTAACAGGTATAGTGTCGTAACGCAGTTTGCAAAACTCGCCGCTGGAGACCAGTTGTGTCATCGCTGCACTCATAGAAAATTATAGCACTTCCTTTAAAAGCTTGTCCTGAAAAATCACAGATTTTGAGTTGTTACACTGTTCTTCTAGGGGTGCAATATGTTGTGCAGTTAGGGACACAGATGCAGAAATAACTGAATATGCTGTCATCCTATATGAAAATATGGCCCACTTAGCAGACATTGTTAAACATTTTCTGGCATTTTGGGTGGGAACTGTTACAACACCCTCCTGTTCTCCCAACCTCAGTCCACCTGACAATGATCTCATTACCAAAGTGAAGCAGCTATTGCATGACGACAAATTTGCTAACAGAGAAGACATTTTAACATTTGTTTGGCACAACACAGCACAGATGAGCATATCAGAAGGTGCCAATGGTATTCACCACTTTTCCCATCATTGGCAGTGAATCACAGACAACCTTAAAAATTACTTTTAAGGTTCTTACCAGTGTGTACAAGTAGTTTGTATTGTACTCTTTGTTCCATGTTCACTCTGTATGCCACAATAAAACCATGATTCTGATTGCACGTGGTTTGCTTGCCTCTACTGCTGGCTGCTATGCCATACATATACCCCCCATCTGATGGTAAAATTTACAGGCACATGCCACAAGCTTTTAAGATGTATACACTCCATTTCCCACACTGCAACATTTTGCCCC
>Ga0268261_10001031_pt1 | contig 18777 bp, 13 predicted proteins | sample TergutNc150P1_FD_190353 | JGI IMG/M metagenome (GOLD analysis project Ga0268261, IMG submission 190353) | Nasutitermes corniger P1 segment gut microbial community from laboratory colony in Florida, USA - Nc150 P1 (SPAdes) (version 2) | ecosystem: Host-associated > Arthropoda: Insects >...
TGAGATCGTGGGTTCGAATCCCACCAGGGGCATGGATATTTGTCTGTTGTGAGTGTCGTGTGTTGTCAGGTAGACGTCTCTGCGACGAGCTGATCACTCGTCCAGAGGAGTCCTACCGACTGTGCTGCGTCGTCGTGTGTGATCTAGAAACATCAAGAATGGGTGCTCCATATATATATGACATTAGTCACCTAAGGGTTAAAGTAGAAGCTGGGGTGTAAAGGTCAAGATGAAGTTGTTATTGTCCTTAATTAAGCACTATGCCGTAAAGGCAAATACAGGGAGTAGAAGTTAGTGCTTAGTTTCACAACTAGAATGCTTTACACTCAAGGAAAAATGTGCCATTCTTCACTGAATAGGAAGCTGGGTGGGCCCGATGGTAGGTCTGGTCACTTTAGACAAGAGGAAACACCTTGTCCCTGTCAGGAATCAAACTCTGATTCCTGTCTTCTGGCATGTAGCATAGTCATTGTACCAGCTGATTTAGAGGCAGTGGGTGTGTCCTGTAGGTTGAGACCAGTGCACTAAACTTTACAGCGTCAGTTTCCAGAAGTCTATAATCATGAGAGCTTGACTAGTCTGAATATAGGATGTTCAAATTTTATATATAATAACAGTGTATCATAGTATGAATTTAGGCTGGGTGTTATTACTTTCTGGCTTTGTAACAGCTGGTAGGGGTGGACGTAAGCTGGACGATGTGCGAGATAAATATCAAAAAGCATGCCGCAAACTGCACCTGACACACAATGAATACGTTCTGCTGTTGTGTGAGGCAGCTGAATACGAGCGAGACTTTCGTACAGTGCTACTTCCAGGCCTGCTTGATCATCAGCAAGCTGTGCAGGAGGCATTTGTTCTTTCATGGTGAGTGTATACTGTAATTATTTGTGTTTGGTTTTCTTGTTCCTCATTTGTAAATGACACATCTAAGATGAATGCTTACACTACTAATACCAAATGCTGTCTTTGAATCTGCTCCTGAGCCACTGCTTCACCTCACATTCTCTCACTTTATGTGCCTGAAACCCACCTTAATGTTATTCTACCCTGTACATCTCAGTCTTCCAAGTGGACATATACAAGGGACTTCCGCACCAAAATTCAGTATGAATTCCGTGTATTCGTAGTTCTAGTTGCGTGCCCTCAGCCATATGTCCCCATGATTTCACTATCTTGCAGTTGGTAGATGACCTGTGCAAATCACATCATCATTATATACTATTCTAAGTGGACCACATAAGCTACCTCATCCCTGTTAGGCACAAATATTTTCCTGAGGGCACTTTGTTTTTGCAATCTTGTAATTGATGTTCTTCCTTTGAAGACAAAAATTAACCTGCATTATATTTAAAGATTCAGTGTGTACAGTGCAGGAAACACTCTCCATCTTGATCATAAAAACTGATCAGTAAATGCTGTATGGGGAAATAATCACTGAATCACTGCTTATTCTGGGATCCATGCAAAATACATAAATGCATTCTGTGGCAGTATATAGGATTTTTGGATGTTCAGCCTGGTTGTACATAATAGTAACCACTAAGTTTTAAAGGTTTAGAGTAAAAGACCATATTTAATACCTAGAACACTGGGCAGTGTTACTGTCACATGTACATTAACATTGAACAGTTTAGAGTGTATATGGAATGATACGTATGTTTGTTTGTTTGTGTGTGTGTGTGTGTGTGTGTGTTTGTGTGCGCACGCACACACACACACACACACACACACACTTGTACAAACACAGAGTTTGGTGTTTTGTGCCAATTAAGTAGTGAGATGGAAGTGTGTGACTACTCATTCCAATGTTCATGTTCCATATTGTCAAGAAAAGTAAGTTTTTCAGTTGGACCTGTAAATTCTACAGAGGAATACAAGTGCAAGTTGCCATACCAATTAATTTTTGAGTTTTTAACATGTGCGGATCTGTTTTCTTGCATTGTAGAAAATTATTTAGATGGTTATCATTAAGGGATCAGTCTTTTGTTTCATTATTTATTTTCTTTTGTGTGGGAATTAATAACATCCTGCTATATAAGGTATGTAAGATTTGGAAGAGTTTGTCATAGAGAAGAAGCACCTAGAAGATGTTATTTTGCACCTTTTCTATCATCACAGTTTATTCAAACCACATTTACACATTTCACAATTTATGATATGATATATTTTTTAACTGCAATTGAGTTGAAACAAGTGGCAATAGTACAGTACCCATTTACACACATACAATACATAGAACAACACAATCGACACAAACAGTATATAGAACAACACAATTAACTTCTGCTTCTGACTTTGTGTATGTAGGATTGGTAGGAAAACCTGTTTGGCCCCTTTGGCCCTTCAGTGTAGCTGATGATAAATCATGGACAGCAAAGGGTCATGATCATCCAGTATAAGAACTGCTTGCAACCAAGATTATCCACGGACGTTGAATTTATTCCAGTCCAAGCAAAGAAACCTAACTTTTAGTGGCAAGCATTTGTGGGAGATAGACATTCCCTTTAATCTCTGGCTGAATAACATTTGTGTTATACAACTTGAAATGTGGCATATGCCTTTTATGTTACAGGCGATCAGTCCTTGAAGAAGTGGCACAGTACACTAGTTTCTGCTCTGAGAAGTTTCGTGAGGTGCAGAGCAGGGTAGAGGCCAATCTAGAAGCTATAAGACCAAATCAGGAGTACAAGGACTTCACAGAAAAGCACAAGTACAATGAATATCTATTGAATGGTCTGGGTGAATGGCTTGTCTTTTACAAACTTTAGTTTCTTGGTAAATGGGGACGGTGCAAAATTATGCCAAGAAATGTTTATCTGCCATTTATTAGACTTTATAAACATACTTATGACAAGATGATTTCTTTACATGAGTAGTTAAACTGTTTGTACAAAAATAGTGTTACATGATGACTAATGTCAGATTAATTTCAAAAGCACTTTATGGAATTATAAATAAGAGCGACTCAGAATTGGAACGGCTGTGTTGCCACCTGGAATGTGGCTTGTGCGTGTGTTTTAGTATGTGATATTACTTACCAAAGATTATGGATGTGTGTTATTATTCCCAGCTGAGAGAAAGTGTATATATGTATTGTTGTTGATGACAGTTGCAGGAAATCAGGGTATGAGTTTTAGGATGTTTAAAGTGCTATGTTATAAATATAGATGCACTAAATATGGGAAAATAATATGTTGCTTGTGTTGGACTTGGGCTTTGAACAGAAGAAATATTCACAAATATAGGATCACTAATCACTGTATGTTGTAGACTTGTTACTGTTGTAGACATTTCTATTCCAATCATGATCATTTTATGATATCGGTTTTCTGTCTTTTCAGAGGTATAAGGTGAACAAGTTGTATAATATAATAATAATTTATTGGCTGCATAACATTTTAATGCTTCTTGATCTTATTATATGTTGTATATATTGTTTGCATATCAGACTGTGGATATTTCCATTTCAATATCAGACTGTAAGGTAAAGTTGTCCCTTTATACGTAATGTAACGTAATTTATTTGCATTCCATAAATCCAAGTTAGGATACAATCCTATGGATATAGACACAGTCACATACATACTATATAATGACAAATACACAGAGAAGATTCTTAATAATAAATAATAAAATACAATTAATAAAACATCTAAAACCAGCAACATCTAGATATCCAGTGGCAGTAATGTGCTTTCAATTTGCTATCAGTTTTCTAGATTATCTCTGATAATTAAAATATTCTTCACTATTGTAAAAGGAATTTATAAGTAAAAACCTCTTTAAGGCATTCCGAAATAATGTTATCTCATTAGCGAAGTCTTTGATATCATGAGGAAGGTTGTTAAAAATTTTGATTCCTGAGTAGTACACTCCCTTTTGGAACTTTGTTAAATTAGCTATAGGTGGATGTAAATTAGTTTTACATCTTGTGTGGACACTGTGGATCTGATTATTTGTATTATATAGATGTTTGTTTTTTATCACAAATATTGATAGAGAGAAAATATATTGTGAGTATAGGGGTAATATTTCTAATCTTTGTGTAATTAAAGAATGTGGAGAATTGGAGGTATAGTTCCACTAATGCCTAACTTAGGCACTAGATAGAGGTGAGTAGTCAGCATCATGCCCCATATGCTTTACTCCCAGGGAAAACGTCTCCATTACCCACTTTACAGGAGAAGGGGTGGGCCCAAGAACTGATCTGGACATAATGGAGAAGATGAATATTATTTTCCCTTGTCAGAAATTAAAGCACAGTTCCCCAGTTGGGTACAGGTCTTTAACATGACAAAGCAGCAAACTTCTGAAAGGTTTATAAAAATGGTCAGTGAATACACATACATGCTGTGTGAAAACCAGAGGTACTGAGGTCAAACTTAACCCTTATCCCGCTAATGTGGAGAATATGATGAGCTCCTAATAATGCCACCAGATGGCAGATGGGATTTAACTCGGTGTTTAAAGGGTTAAGATAGATGGAAAATGTCAGTTATGTTCCTGATAGTGCATCTGGTATGAATGGCTAATTCATTTAGGCAGATTAATTTTTTTGTAATTGATGAGTCATGAGATGAGTGATGAGTTCAGTTTATATGATGTGTTACAAAAACATGAGTGTTATTAAAACTGTAAAAGTATCATCTTTTGGAACTCTGGAGCATTTTTACCAGATGCTGTTAACACTGTATTGTATTGCAGAACAACTCCTGCTTCACCGGTACCCTTCACATTTGACAACAGTCTTGTTGAGGATACATCAGGAAAGCTGTCACCAGGCCAGCTTACGGTGGACAACCTCACTATAGAGTGGTTGAGAGCAAAGTTGACAGAGCTTGAGTCCAATGTGAAGGAAGTACAGGAGAAACAGACCAGTCAATGTTCAAATGTTGAACTTGCTAACAACAAGACGTCACACGTGGATATGCTGACAAGGTAAGCAGAGCAACTGGGAGGCAGTGAATGAAAGTCTCAATTGGCATCTGCTCTTGTAACATGCGTGGTACATGTGTAGCGTTTCATAATTCACACCGATTCATGAGTGTACACCAGCTTTCTGTTGTGACTAGTGTTGGAAATGTAACAACTTATGTTAACACATTTCCTTCTTATTTGAGGTTGGTCACATACCAGACCGCCTAATCTGGCCAGGGTTGATGAGTAAAATGCTTTGACAAAACAAATTATGTATCTTTCAGAACACACTCTGTACGTATACTGGATGATGCATGTAATTACCATTTGTAATTCCTTGGGCATGTATAGGTGGGTTGCTGTTCATTTCATTACCATGAACTGCTAAAGATTGCTAGTGTATGGCCAAAAATATCTAGGGTGAGGGGTAAGCTAGCAGCTAATGTGCAGATGGTGGAAGTGTTTGTGATTTTGGGAAGATTATGGTACAGTATTTTATGGATGAATTTTAAGGTGTGTAACATTGCATGTTAAGGCATATTGGTGCATATTATTTTACTTGAAGGGATTTAAGGGTTGTGATCAAGTGTTTGTAATTGTTCTAATGTCAGTTAAATCCCCTCCCTTCATTATGATATGCTGTGTTATTTACATATTGTTTTTTTGCTGTTCATCCCCTACGTGTTTTTGCACAAACAAAATATTTTTCTAAACTTTTTTTTTATGTTTAAATCAGAGGCTTAAATATGTGAGCTTTAAAATAAATTTCTGACAGTTTTGACAGTTGGAAAGAGGAATTTATGTTTATGTAAGCATAAAATGAGCTTTGTAGCTGATGTAGAACTCAAATTATGGCCTCTGTTTGTTTGAGAAATCCCATTGTGTAGATACAAATTCAATAGCAGGGTGCTTCAGGCACCAAAATTTTATTAAAAGTACAATGAAACTGTATAGGCCACATGTTTGAGCTTTTCTGTGAAATTATCATTATGCCAAATATAAAATGTGTATGGAAATATTCAGTTACTGCATGGCTGTCATGATAAATGAAAAGTTTGAGGTCTCAATCCTTCTGCACATTGTAAATGTTCCTGTATAGTATTGTGTATAAATTTCTTTGAAGATTCACTAAAATGTGTAACATTTTGACATGGTGTGATCTGATGCATATGTATTGACACTTAGAGAACCTCCTGCCACTGACATCTTGTGTCACAATGTCACATTGTTAGAGTGTTCAGAAATACAAGGATCTGAAATACTTCGTGTGATTAATTTTGCAGGATTTCTTGGGTATTACGCAATAAGAATAACATAAAGAACTAGAAATATAAAAATGTGTATGGTCCACATCATAAAATCCTGGGTGCTGCATGTTTGATGGGCCTTCTTTAAAATATCAGTAGATATCTACTGGGCTGTAGGGTGTTACATCCCAGAAGACAGTGATCTTAAATTTTTTAATCTTTCAAACACGACTTGTCCTTACCCTCCCCCCCCCAGAGACTTCTTTTCACATTGCCTCTGTTACATGCATGGTTTGAAGGACTTAACAGTATATGTTAGTGTACAGTGCTGGATTTGTGATATCACACAGGCATCAGAGAAATTGATGCATAAAATGCTATTTATTTCACAGTTATGAAGCATTGCTGCTGATTTACTGTAAGGTACTGGAATTTAATCTTTGCAGGAGGACTCTGTACAGACTGCAAACTGATGAGTTAATATAGAAATCTGAGTGAGTCAGTTTCAAGATTTTACATTTCTGTAATGATTTGATATGGAATGAGTCTTTACAGGGTTCTTTGTAGGATGGGTAAATAATGTGAGAGTAATGAGCATACACAACTTTTTTGTTGCATATTTGAATGCCATAACAAGTTGTATAGCATTACCAGATTTTATGACAAGGGATATGTTTCACATACTTCTGGTCTCTGGCATTTGGCTGAAACTTCTGCAGGTTGCATACATTTGTACGTGATATGCTTGTTTAAGATGTGCCAGGGCCAAGCAGAATTCAAAGCTAGAACCATGAAATGTTGCACTGTATTGTAACCTTAAATTATTGTTTAGAAGTTAACACAAAAAACAGCCATTACACAGCTGTGGTGGATAGATAACACTGGTAACAGCGTGGGAGGAGCATTCAAACCTGATCCTTAACATCTCTTACATGGCTGCTTGATGAATGCTGATACAGGTTATGGTATGAAAGGATTTACTTGCAGGGTGGACCCTGGAAGGAGAGAGCTAGAAGAGCTGCGGTGTCGGGAGAGAGAATTGCAGCGTCAGATGGAGGTGATAAAAAGTGCACTCAGTGAACTTGGCTGTGAGGAAGTGCCATCAGGTTGTGACCTGTCTATAGACTCATCCTTTGTGGATAATCATACTAGTATGGGCACAACAAATACGGATCAACAGCAGGTACTATGACTGACTGATTAACTTCTGGGAGCAGAATCCTTGAGATGTCCCTTACTCCTGAGCTGGTCAACTGAAGTGTCAGTACCGTGTTTACAAGAGCCTGCGACTGATACCTGCCCTGTTTCTGTAAAATCCATTTGAAGTATTATCCTTCCATCAGCATCTCTTCCTTTCAGATTTATGACCAGTTTGTGTAAATTTCTTTCCTTCTCAATATAGACTATTCTACATCCATTTTTCCACCCTTGATTTTATCACTGTAACAGTGTTTGGTGAAAGTGTAAGTTGCAAAGCTCTTCATTATGTTATTTTTTGTCCTTCTGTTACTACTTTTCTTGTACTCCAAATATTCTGCTCAGTATTGTATTCTCAATTATTGTCAGTCTGTCAATCAGACAAATAGTCTGTGTTTTTCCCATAGGTAAGGGTACTGCCAGGACTTTTTATGTGTAGGTGGGCAGCCAGAAAAATTATTTACAAACTTAACACTTGAGCGACCTGAGCATATATTTGTGGATCACCCTGCAGTTGTGGGTCTGTATATTTAAATCTAACGTGAATTAGATTTCATTGAGTGGTATTAATATTTGGTATAGTTTCTTCTATTATTTCACCTTTTGAACTGTTTCTTTCTCAAAATATAGTGGAAAAGTGCCTAAAGCAACAAACATAAATAATGTTTCTGTGGTATTTAAATCGTATAATGAGGAAGAAGACCTTATTCATTTATATATATTCATATATTTGGCTTTTAAAAATGGTGATCTCATCTTCAGTGTAGCATGTGTACAGGAGTAAAATATCACTTTTCGTATCCTCAATCAGGATATTTTGTTTTTCTTGTATGAATGTATCACACTAGTGTTGCTGGTTTGTGGAATGTTGAGGTGTCCATCCTTCTGGGATATGACAGTGCATCAGTGGGTATTTGGTTCTCAGAGTTCTGAGACAATGTAGAGGTCTGAGAATATAAGGAACCAAATACCCAGTAATGTATTATCATGTCCCAAAAGAGCAAATACCTTATGCACACCACTGTGTAAACCCTAATAACTTGTGAAATATGGTTGTAACAGACTGAATGTACACATTTAATATGGAGTTCTAGATTTCCTACGCTCTGAATTTCAGGTGTTGAATAGTGACAGTTTCTGCTTAAAGTCATGAGATTCATGCTTAGAAACTACATACTGTGTAATTCTGTTGATGATTTATATGAAGTACTTTATTCATGAGTGCCATTAGTGTCTTATAAAATAAATACATTTTTCCTTTTATTTGCTTCAAAATTTGGCAGTGGACCTGGTAAGTTACACTCAGTTACAGTTCAAGAAGCAGAAAGATACTGTAGTGACAGTGTAATTAAAGATGTCTGTTGTATAGAATGTCAGCATGTGTTGTTTAATTGTATGCTTCTATGATCTGAGGGAGGAGGGGGGTGTTTTCCCTTGCCAAACAGTAGGTCTCGCCAAATGGCTTGTGTTCTTTGTGACAGTTCGAGTGTTGCCAAGTATAATTATGTATTTGCACTCCTGAAAACTGCTTCTTTGTACTGTATTCTTGTGTATTCCCAGTTATGTAACCTTCTCCTTATATGTTGGATATTGAGGTGTATTGGATGCATTTGAAAATTGTTCCAAATTATTATGTGTTTATGTTGCTTTTGTTTAAGTATGTGTGTTTATGTTCACTATGTTGCTTACCTCTCAGCTGTGATAGTGACAGTTAGGCCTGCATGATTACCATGATGAATGTAACATTCACATTTACAGGGTACAAGTTGGGTGATAAAAGATGAGAATACATTTGTATATAGTATGTGGTTCACTGATGATAAGACTGTTATGTATGCAAAAACAGTCCATGCCATGAATCAGGCGGTTAGTCACTGGCCTGTCACTGCACAAGCCTGGGTTCAGTCAGGCCTAGTCTGTGTGGGGTTTTGGTTGGACAGGTGGCATTGCAACAGGTTTTTTCTCTGCGTACTTCAGTTTCCCCTATCTTTGTCATTCCCCTGATACTCCATACGCATGGATTCATCCATTAATCTGTGCTGTATAATCTTAGAAATTGACAGCATTATTAAATATCATACAAAACAAAGTGCAAAAACAAACTTACATGAAGGCAAACTATGGTACCATTTCACATTTATATGCTGTATGTATATTACGTCTAGAATGGGGTATCTTATGGAATAAGTTATAAGTTGAAAGTATGATGGAGTACTAGTATAGCTCCAAAAGTTTTTAACATTTGCAGTAGATGGAGGTAAATGGTCGGCTTAATACTGGTACCGCTTTATTCCTTGGGAAAGAAAACACATTGGGTATGATACTGGGGGGGCTGCATAGTTGGTGTTGTCGCAGAGGTACAGGTAAAAGTACTTTGCTCCTGTCAGGAATTGAACTCTGGTCATCCAGCCTGTAACCACCCACTGCAATGACTGAGCTATGTGACATGTTCTGTTCGTACCATGAAGAAATGGCCATGCTCAGTAACGCTTAGGAAAGCAAGTGCTTTTCATTGTGTGTGTATTTGATAAAAATAGAGATACATAAGTCAGTACAGAATGTTTATAGTGTAATTTGAACTGGATTTGTAGGCTGTGTTTTTGGACTTGTCCATTGTGCTAGTTTTTTACCAAAAGCTGCTGTACTTCTGTTTCCATCTTCACGTATTGGTCCAGGATATGACAGTAGCCACAAAGGGGCACCTTCATGTTCTCTTCACATGAAGATAAAAGTAGAACTCATTTCCAAAATGTGTGGTTTTGTACAGAAAATTATAACAGTTGGCAGAGTCCAAATAAATAGCTTTAAACATGTTGCATCATCATCATCATCAGCATCAAAAAACGTTGCCTTTTTAATGTTGTGGGTACTGTATTCTGTGCATGAAATGTCCCATTGCGTGTTATTTCTGACACATTCTGTCAGCACTTTCCAGCATCACTGTGGTGTGTACAGTGTATTACATTTTTTGTATATTAGTTCCTTTGAGTTGTCCTACATGGCAGGAGTGGTGTTTTTGTTGTTTTGGATGTGAGTGAAGAAGCACATCAAAATTTTATTTTATTTTTTTAATTTTTATTTTATTTATTTATTTTTTTATTTTTTTCGTGCCACATGGAGAGTGTTAAAGTTTCTTGCGGTGACAGTTTTTTAAATGTCTGATGCTTCATTATACATGTTTATGACCAAGAATTCACTAGACTGTAGGATAGCGGTGTTTCACCAATAAATTGATCAAGAGCATTACATCTTCCATTAGAGTTACAGGATTTTCATCAGATGGAAAGAAATTTTGGAACCTCAAGTTAAATCTTTCTCTGCAGAAGGTCTTCTTTTCTTTCTGGGCAGAAATTATGGTATTGGTTTTCTGCAGATTGTTTTGCTTCTCTGGGATCAAAGCTTATGGCTGTGTGTAATTACTTGTTTTCATGTATGCAATATTTGAACACAGTATACATCTGATAATGTTGTGTTTTCGGCCAAATCTGTGGGTTTTGGTGTAGATGGGCTTTATTTTGCATTTGTGGTGGTAAGGTTGTAGCTTCTCTTTTTGCATTCTTCAGAATCTGTCTTTGCTGGTCTTGTCTTGTGTCAGTGTATGAAAACCACGACCTAAAATAATTTCACTTCAGGAGCTGAAGGCAAGTAGCTCATTCTAGTAATACATAACTTTGTACAAAATCATTTATTGTAACATCACGTAGCAGCAGAAAGATGTGTTGTAAGTATCAAGGTTGGACATTGTAGTTTTTTTATTTTTTATTGTTTGACATAATGATGTGTTGAATGAATCAGGAACAGTTAAATCTGTGATATTTATGGAGGCTTACATTTACAGAATACAGGATCAGTTGTAGGATGTGTGAATTATTTGTCTCCAGAAAATAGGTAAACAATAACAACTAGGGATTTATTTATTCTTGGAGATTTTATGAAGTAACTCATGGTTATTCAGCTGGAAGTATGATAGCAGCAGAAGCATATTTGTGGGTGGTGTGTCATCATGTCACTTGCAAACATTCTCGTATCACTTGTGCAGTTCCCTTGGAGTGGTATCTTAAATGGACATTTGAAAGAATAAACTTCATTTTAGAGCCTTAAACATCAAGTAAAATCTGTAGGTTAATATTGCAAACTCTTTTAAAGAGGTTAAAGTAAGAATTTATTAGACAATATGATTTTGCAGTACTTTGTTCAGAATATTTTGTCATTGACCAGTGAAGACAGTGTGTTTGAGAAGTAAATTTCTTCTTTTCTGTGTAATATCACAATCATTTCTACAGGGTACATTATAACACAAATTAATTGTAATAAAAAGTTTGTGTCCTTTTGATATTGTGAAGTGAATGGATGCATGTTTTTACCCACAGTGTTGTTTCAGTTCCCTTTCCATGCGATGTTCAAGAGTCTTGACCTCATGACAGCCAACAGGCATAAATATTCTAGAGTAGTATTGCCAATGCAGAGTGTTTTTATATTTAAATATGCCAGCTTTTGATACCTTGTGCGGCATATTTTTCGAGTCTGTTGAATACCACAGCGTCTTCTGATGTGTGGTTGTAATACAGGAAATACTTATGTCATAAATATAACAGCATGTCCTCCATGCAGTGTTTGAAGCAGTGCAGTCTTGTGATATGATATTAGACTACATGAAGGTAGCTGGTAAACCTCAGAGATTTCAACAAAAAACCACAGTTTTTTCATTAAAGTTATGGATATTTTTTCTCCTTTGTCTTTCTTTCACCCATTAACTGTGTAAAATATAATAAAAGGTTAGTAAAAGATGTGCAGTCATTCTTCCATATGATTTACTTCAGAGATGAAGTATATATTCAAGCCAGGAAAGTCAGATACATTTTTAGTTCTTAGTACAATTTTGTTTGTGGTTTTCATTTACATTGACATAATGTGACATACTATTGCAGAGACATGAGGTCATGCTGTAAATGATATTCTGTTACATCCAGTAGTGAAAGTCACTTTATTTTGCAGATTAGGCTGCTGATTCAGTTGTCTTTCTCTGTCCCTTCTGTCAACAAAGTAGTGAGAATAACAAGGTGTGTAACATTTTCCAGGGTGGTGACCGATCCTCCTCAACATTGACTTTGAAAAGACAGCAACAACGCTTTGTAGAAATCCTCCGCAAACCGTTCCGCAGATTATCCGCTCCTTCCTCCCCCATTCTACCCCCTCGCAGTGAAGGGGAAGGACGGGAAGAGGAGAAAGACACTTCCCAGACTACTGACAGCGAGAAAGTATGTGGTGGTGGTGCTGATGATATTGATGATGATTATGATGATCGTGATGATGCTGAAATAACACTCATCCCTACTACACTTGATTCCCATAGTACCAGTAACAGCTCGTCTGTTGATGGTGGTTACACTGTGGTAAGCTTGTCACACACACTAACTTTAACCACTGGCAAATTAATGTAGATGCGTATCAAAAAAAAATTTTATTGTAGAAACACTCTGTAATTGTAATTTGTGTTTCTTTGTGAGGGCCATAGTTCTTATTTTTGTCAAGTGAAAATGGACATATACCCACTTCATACAAATGTGTCTGTTGGGATATTTGTCATCTCCTTTCTAAACATATTGCATATGCTCATAATATTAGAGCTATTCAAATGATTTGGTATCAACAGATGTCAGGAAAATTAGGATACTGTTTTAAATAAACTCTTCACAGGTGTTTCCTTTCTCATCCTTTTGTTGAGCTTAAAATTTTATACATGCATGCATAAATACAGAAAGAGGAAAAATTTACAGATTTGATGTTATGAATGTAGTTCCTTTGTCACAGTTGAAAATTAGAAGTAGATACAACTTAGAAGAGAGCAAAAGAGAGAGATTTTTGCATACCAACTCTGTATCACCATTGCTTGTAAAGTTTTGAGATATTAACATTATTAATGTGTTTTAACAGTTGCAAAGAACGATACTTTTAAAGTGACATTTAAAAGTGAGCCGTTAGTTGACAAAACATGCCACTGCTGTCATATTGTGATTCTTGTACACGAGATTATTACTTTACCAGAAAGATGATTTATATGTTCTCTGTACATAAGTGCACATTGCTGTAGTACAGTTCTGCCCAGTCTTATTATACAGTATTCAGGCTATACACATGTTTTGGAGCTAGGAAGCCATAAATTATTTAAATTATGTTCCCTGACTTGTGTCCCATGCAGATGTAAGTAGTTACTTAAGTATAATGTGAAACAAACCATATCCGCATTGAGCTGATAAAGAGTTTTCCCAAACAGGCTGACACAGTGGCAGTGCTATAGATGTGTATGTGGGAGGTGGTCACCTGGCTTGAGTATCAAGCTGGTTTTTTTGTAGACTGAGACTTATCTACCATTCCACTTACACTACCAGGCAGGGACAAAGATAGTACTTTGAAACAGGTATGCCCAAGTATTCCGAATCTTTATCCACCACCAATTTATGAGCACCTTTCCTATCCATTTGATGCTGTGTAGTCAGTACAGGTTAGAATGTTAAGTTTAATAATCAAGGGATTTCAAGTAAAACATGATAGAACCCTCTGACTCTATTTCAGATTTATCAATAAAAGTGCTCATATAACTGACATTAAATGTTTCAGCAGAATTCTGTCAGCTTCAGGGGTGTAATAAAAGCTGTTAAAAGTTCTATATTTAGAAGCACAATGTACTAGAATTATTTTTGTCTGAGACAAAGATAATAAATTTATCATTGGAAATAATCTGTGGTTTTCTTATGTTTCATTTTGATGCATTCTGGGTGTGCTTCACGTATTACTGTCATTTTCAGTTTTCTTGTGTTGCTTCACAGTGGTTGATTGGCAGTCATATAACACAGAACACCACCATTCTTCACACCAGCTTCTAAGAAACACCACATTAAAATGGACAGTACCAGTAACACATAAGTTACACCCAGAATACATCTAAAATAAATATAAGGAAACCAGAGGTGTGGCACCCAAATGATATACTGAGTTACCTCCTCATTTATAATAATTTTAAAACTTTTTGCCATGTCAGTAATTATCCAACAAGATGCGACTATATACAGTTTATTATATTTCTGTAAACTGCTCTACATGTTTCGGGTGGTAACTTCACCCATCATCAGGAGCACATTTAACTGTAATTACAGCATCTGGCACTGGTCAAACCATGCCAGACGCTGTAATTACAGTTAAATGTGCTCCTGATGATGGGTGAAGTTACCACCCAAAACATGTAGAGCAGTTTACAGAAATATAATAAACTGTATGTAGTCGCATCTTGTTGGACAAATTATTGACATTGATACACGATGCACAGACCCATGAACATAAAACCTTTCTGCTATGTAGTGTTTTTAAATGTAAAACTTCTTAATAACTTTTATCTGCTGATTTGCCAGTGAAGATGGCAGAATTCTGTGGAGATACATAGGTTTGTATTAGTATTTTAGTTAATAAATATGAAATATCATGTTCAGATGGGTTTTATTAATCCCACTTTAAAAGAGAAAGTACATTGTTATGAATGTCATTGAACAGAGTGAAAACATCAAATCTCAACTTTATGTATGGGATGTGTTGTTGTATACATCCTGAAATGTATTATGGTTTTACTGTTGTACGTTGTCAGATGAAGATATTGGGCTGGGACTGTCATTGACAGCCTATTTCTATACGGTTGTTTCAGTATATTAATATATCATGGCAGTATTAAATTTAAAATATAAGGCATAACTTCTCGTAGACTAGAAGACATTCATGTGTGGTTTAAAATTCATTGATTTCTGCTGGCATACAGTGTAGAGAAAGGAAATGACTAAATAATTAATATTTTACATATCTTTATAGGAACAGTGTGGCAGGCAATTTGTAGAATTGCATTAATTCTCATGAGTATGTAGAAGGATTTATGTTTTTAATATTGGTTTGACCACTAATCATGGTTTGGCTGTAATTGTGTTTGAGTTGGTACTTTAATTTGTAGGAGTAATTTGCTTTGACTTCTCCACTAGAAAAGGTCCCAGTCTTAAGAATTCAAAAGAAATTGCATATTTTATTGTGTTATTTTTAAATGTATGAGTTTTGTAGGGAAGGTATGGTGTCAGAATTTTATTTATTGAATTTTCCTACAATTCATATTAGAATGAGACCTTTTCCTTCATTGGAAGTGATAACTATAAAGTAAACAGTTTAACTGAGAGGTAGAGTTATGACAAGTTATAGTGTTCTTTAAGAAACTCCAGGAAATTTTATTCAAAATCACCTGCAAAATTAAAGTGATATACGTTGGCGAGTCAAATTGTACAAGGAGTTTCACTGCAGTTACTACAGTATGTCAAAAACCCATCACATAAGGAAAACTCATATTTAGAGTGTGTTTCTGTGTATAGTAGGAACCCACCACCCACAGAGAAATCAAACTAGAGCCCTTGGTAGAATACAGGGAAATGCCAATTGGAGAAAACTTGCCTTTCAGGAAATATCGAACACATGATTTTAACAGTGTTACTAGGAGAATGCATAAATGAGACCATCTCACCTGTTTCCTCTGCAGGCATCACTAGTTCAATAAAAGTATTCACTTAAAAGAAAGCTGCTCTGCAACAGTTCTGTCATGTCCATAAAGTCAGTACTGCCTAAGCTGCCAGGCTTCATATTGTAAGAATCCTTAAATAATATACCCTCATTCAGTCTCATGAGATAGTCATCATGTGTGTCCTACAAACTTTAGACTTTTTGTCCCTGTGGCTGAGAGTGTTAAAGATATTGAACCACCCTTACATAATTCATCTAAAAGACTTATTGTCCAATGTTGTTTTACAAGTTATTGTTAGAAGTTTGTTCATAGAAGTATTGTGCATGTTATGGATTTGTAAATTATAATTATTAAAGACCAATCAGCACTTGGCAGCCGATTCGTGCTTTAATGACATTTGTCACTGATGTAAGATGTGCTGATATGTTGCATTTACAAGTGTGTGGATTAAAAATTTGAACACGAATGTGTATGAAATGTTTTTGCTGCTTAGCACTCCTTCATATTCAGGAGGTCCTCCTAGGTTCAAATTACAGCCCCAGACTGCCTATTCTGACTGGTTTCCATGTTTTTTCTCAGTTATTCCAGGCAAATACCAGGGCAGTGCCTCAGTTTAGGCCATAACCACTTTCACATACTTTCCAGTTTGCCATGCACTATTATACTGTTATTCAACATTGTCATTAAATAAGTCATAAAGAATGTTAATATACAAATAAATATAGATCTACATGCTTTGTTGTGTATAGTATTACAGTACTTCCCCTTGTACTTTGGAACTTTGATGCATTGTATGTTTTATGAATGATTTGTTGAGAACTGGGACCTTTTTCTTTACAATCAGGTGTGTCGTATGCAGATGATTATTATAACAGACTGACTGTTAGTACACTTATGCTAGTAACTAACTGGTATGCTGTTACTGTAACAAACATTATGCTAGTCTGTAGTAGAGCATGCGTGTAGGTATAGTATTCATACCTTGATATTTTAATCTTTATTGGCTGTGCAAGTGGCGAAGCCTGGTATTTTTTCAGTACTAATACTGTTACCTCTGAGTTAAAAACTGCAGCCTCCAGCAACATAGTGTGGGGGATTTAAATCCTTTATTTTCAGTGGTTATGTTTGATGAAAGTGCTGTGTTTTGAAGTGGTGTTCTTGAATGCTGTGCTTCACTTCACTTAACATTCATTTTTTCAAGAAGTATGAAAGCTTCCTTTGATTCTTAGCTGGTTGTTATTGTAAAGTAATTGTTGGCAGTAAGATTTATATTAACAGTACTTCTGGTTAGAGTTGGTGATAAAGACCTACCAAAGCTTCCAAAGATTAAGGTAATCTGGTATACAACACTATGTTGGTTGGTCGGTAGTTAGTGACATTTCAGACAATCCTGCTGACAGCATCTTCAGGGCAGTCCAAGAAGACTACCTTCAAGTTGGAGGTAATGATCTCCTGTGAATCGTCAGTAACTAGGGACTGACCAACAAAGCATCACATGACAGAACACTTCAGTTTTATTCAGCATGGCTGTGAAAGCCTCATACATTGAATCATTTGCTTTTGCATAGTTGAGTAATACACATTAATGAATACACTCCATGATGCTTTGTAGCTTCTCAATAATCCTCTGGCTACTGTACTTTTAGTTGTGTCTGGAGATGACAGTGGTTTGCATTGTTGTAAATATGCAACTGTCATAAAATATTGCATCTCTCCAGATGGCTTTGAAACGCACTGCCTATTCCAAGGAAATGGAAAGTGGATAAAAAGAAAGACAAGCAACAATTTGAACCTTTTGAGGACTGACACATATCTCCATTATATATAAAGCTTCAGTTCCTACTCACAGAGAACACAGTCTGTAACCACTGTAAAGACCAACCATTTAAGGGTGTTCAGGGACATCATCATTTATTGTGAGAATGATGCAAAACACATTGTATGGAAAAATTTCAAGTTTGTTAGTGTTACAGTAAGTGGTACATTTAGTTACCAGCAGGCTGTAAGTGGTTAAATATCAAATTATTATTGTTATTCATGTAAAGTTTGTGAGTCTGTGGATCATCATACAATTCAAATAAATCGACCACCTAGATGCAACAATTTCTCCAGTTTATTACTTGACGTTTAATTACAGCTCAATATGTTTCGGGCGTCCTCATGCCCATCATCAGGAGCTCAACACTGCAGTAGCAGCCTCTGGTTTTACCTTTGGAGCATGGTGATAGTGCTGTTGCACAACCAACAGCACTGCTATTACCATGCTCCAACAGTAAAACCAGAGGCTGCTACAGCAGTGTTGAGCTCCTGATGATGGGCATGAGGATGCCCTAAACATGTTGAGCTGTAATTAAACGTCAAGTAATAAACTGGAGAAATTGTTGCATCTAGTTGGTTGATTTATTTGAATTGAGTTATTGTTATGCATAGAAGTGTAAAAGGAGAACATACATTTGTCATGCAGTAAATTTTTCACACTTGACAATGTAAATGTCTTTATATTAATGCTAAAATAAAAGGCAAGTACTTCAAATGCTTGCGGGGGTGCTGTGTATTACAGTGTAGTTGAAAGAATGGAGAGGTTACTTGATGTTTGTAATCAGAGTATAATATCTGTGCCTTGTGATGGAGTGTTTGAGACAAGGTAGGGACCATTTGTACGTTAGTTTCTGGTAAAGGCAATCATTAGCTGGCTTGAATGTTCTATGAAATGTTTGAAGTACAATAATATTGGTCTGAAGGAGAGAGCAACAGTGGAAAGATTCGTCAAGAATATAGAATAAATTATTTGAGAAGGTACACATTACACATTTTCCTAAAGGGTCTTTACTGTGGACAGAATGGTTGATGGCTTTTTTTATTGTGGGGGGG
>Ga0268261_10001032_pt1 | contig 18767 bp, 21 predicted proteins | sample TergutNc150P1_FD_190353 | JGI IMG/M metagenome (GOLD analysis project Ga0268261, IMG submission 190353) | Nasutitermes corniger P1 segment gut microbial community from laboratory colony in Florida, USA - Nc150 P1 (SPAdes) (version 2) | ecosystem: Host-associated > Arthropoda: Insects >...
TGTTGAAGCTAGCTGTTACACTGTTGTTATGTGCAGAACAAAAGCGCTGCTCAGTGTTGAAGCTAGCTGTTACACTGTTGTTATGTGCAGAACAACAGCGCTGCTCAGTGTTGAAGCTAGCTGTTACACTGTTGTTATGTGCAGAACTACAGCGCTGCTCAGTGTTGAAGCTAGCTGTTACACTGTTGTTGTGTGCTGAACTACAGCGCTGCTCATTGTTGAAGCTAGCTGTTACACTGTTGTTATGTGCAGAACAAAAGCTCTGCTCAGTGGTGAAGCTAGCTGTTACACTGTTGTTATGTGCAGAACAAAAGCGCTTCTCAGTACTGAAGTTAGCTGTTACACTGTTCTTATGTGCAGAACAACAGCGGTCCTCAGTACTGAAGCAAGCTGTTACACTATTGTTATGTGCAGAACAACAGCGCTGCTCAGTGTTGAAGCAAGCTGTTACACTGTTGTTATGTGCAGAACAAAAGCGCTGCTCAGTGGTGAAGCTAGCTGTTACACTGTTGTTATGTGCAGAACTACAGCGCTGCTCAGTGTTGAAGCTAGCTGTTACACTGTTGTTATGTGCAGAACAAAAGCTCTGCTCAGTGGTGAAGCTAGCTGTTACACTGTTGTTATGTGCAGAACAAAAGCGCTGCTCATTGTTGAAGCTAGCTGTTACACTGTTGTTATGTGCAGAACAACAGCGCTGCTCAGTGGTGAAGCTAGCTGTTACACTGTTGTTATGTGCAGAACAAAAGCGCTGCTCAGTGGTGAAGCTAGCTGTTACACTGTTGTTATGTGCAGAACAACAGCGCTGCTCAGTACTGAATCTAGCTGTTACACTGTTGTTATGTGCAGAACAACAGCGCTGCTCAGTGTTGAAGCAAGCTGTTACACTGTTGTTATGTGCAGAACAACAGCGCTGCTCAGTGTTGAAGCAAGCTGTTACACTGTTGTTATGTGCAGAACTACAGCGCTGCTCAATTGTGAAGCTATGTGTTACAATGTTGTTATTTGCAGAAACAAAGTGCTGCTCAGTTGTGATCCTAGCAGATACACTGTTGTTATGTGCAGAACTACGGCTCTGCTCAGTTGTGAAGCTAGCTGTTACACTGTTGTTATGTGCAGAAAAAATCGCTCTTCTGTGGTGTAACTAGCTGTTACACTGTTGTTATGTGCAGACAACAGCGCTGTTCAGTGGTGAAGCAAGCTGTTACACTATATTTATGTGCGAAATAACAGTTCTGCTCAGTTGTGAAGCTAGCTGTTACACTGTTATTATGTGCAGAAATACAGATCTGCTCAGTTGTGAAGCTAGCTTATATATAGTTGTTTTGTGCAGAAAAAAATCTCTGCTCAATGGTGTAGCTAGCTGTTACACTTTGGTTACGTGCAGACAACAGTGCTGTTCACTGTTGAAGCTAACTAATACACTGTTTTTATGTGCAGAAAAACAGCGCTAATCAGTTGTGAAGCTAGCTGTTTCAATATTTTTTATGCAGAACTACAGCCCTGCACATTTGTGAGGCTAGCTTTTACACAATTTTTATGTGCAGAACAACAGCTCTGCTCATTTGTGAAGCTAGCAGTTACACTATATACATGTTTAGAACAACAGCGCTCTTTAGTTTTGAAGCTAGCTGTTTCACTAAATTTATGTGCAGAACAAGAGCTCTGCTTAGTTGTGAATCTAGCAGTTACACTATTAATATGTGCAGAACATCAGCGCTGTTCAGTTGTGAAGCTAGCTGTTTCACTATATTTATGTGCAGAACAAAAGCGCTGTTCAATTTTAGAGCTAGTTGTTACACTATAATTATGTGCAGAACAACAGCGCTGTTCATTTGTGAGGCTAGCTGTTAAACTATTTTTATGTGCAGAACAACAGCGATTTTCAGTTGTGAAGCTAGCTGTTACGCTATATTTACGTGCAGAACAAAAGCTCTGTTCAGTAGTGAAGCCATCAGTTACACTATTTATATGTGCAGGACAACCGCGCTGTTCTGTTGTGAAGCTAGCTTTTGCACTATATCTATGTGCAGAACAAGAGCTCTGCTCATTTGTGAAGCTACCAGTTACACTATAATTATATGCAGAAAAACAGTGCTGTTCATTTGTGAAGCTAGCTGTTACACTATATTTATGTGCAGAACAACTACTCAGTTAAGGTGTGAAGCTAGCTGTACCACTGATATTATGTGCAGAACAAAAGCGCTGCACATTTTTGAAGCTAGTTTTTACACTAATATTATGATCAGAACAACAGCACTGCTGAGTTTTGAAGCTGGCGTTTACATTACTTTTATGTGCAGAACAATAGATCTGCTTGGTTTTGAAGCTAGCAGTTACACTGTGGTTATGTGCAGAACAACAGGACTACCCAGTTGTGAAACTAGCTGTTACACAGTTGATATTTGCAGAAAAACAGCGCTGGTCAGTGGTGAAGTTAGCTGTTACACGGTTGTAATTTGCAGAACAACAGCTCTGCTCGGATGTGAAGCTAGCTGTTACACTGTTTTAATGTGCAGAACAACAGCGCTACTCAGTTGTGAAACTAGCTGTTACACTGTTGTTATTTGCAGAACAAAAGCCTTGATCAGATATGAAGCTAACTGTTACACTGTTGTTATGTGCAGAACAACAGTGTTGTTTAGTGGTGAAGCTAGCTGTTACACTATATTTGTGTGCAAAACAACAGCTCTGTTCCGTGGTGAATTTAGCTGTTACACTATATTTATGTGCAGAACAACAGCGCTTTTAAACTCTTGTTATAAGAAGAACAAAAGCACTGCTCTTTGGTGAAGCTGGATATTACACTGTTGTTATGTGCAGAACAAAAGCACTTCTCAGTTGTGAAGCTAGCTGTTACACTGTTTTTATATGCAGAACAAGAGCTCTGCTCAGTTGTGAATCTAGAAGTTACACTAATATTATTAACAGAACAACAAATCTGCACATTGGTGATGCTGGACCTTACACTGTTTTTAAGTACAGAACAACAGCTATGCTCAGTTGTGAAGCTAGGTCTTACACTGTTGATAAGTGCAGAACAATAGCTCTGCTCAGTGGTAAAGCTGGAATTTAAACAGTTGATATGTGCAAAAGAACAGCTCTGCTCAGTTGTGAAGCTAGCTATTACACTCTTGTTATGTGCAGAACAACTGATCTGCTCAGATGTGAAGCCAGCTCTTTCAATGCTTTATTTACAGAACAACAGCTCTGCTCCATTTTGAAGCTAGCTGTAACATTGTTTTATACAGAACAACAGCTCTGCCCAGTTGTGAAGCTAGCTGTTACACTGTTGTTATGTGCAGGACAACAGATCTGCTCATTTGTGGAGCTAGCTGTTACACTGTTGTTATGTGCAGGACAACAGCTCTGCTCAGTTGTGGAGCTAGCTGTTACACTGTTGTTATGTGCATAACAACAGCTCTGCTTAATTGTGAAGCTAGCTGTTACACTGTTTTTATATACAGAACAACATATCTGCTCATTTGTAAAGCTAGCTTTTACACTGTTTTTATGTACAGAAAAAGAGCTCTGCACAGATTTGAAGATAGCTCTTACACTGATTTTATGTGCAGAACAAGAGCGCTTCTGAGTAGTTAAGCTAGCTCTTATACTGTTGTTATGAGCAGAAAGAAAGCGCTGCACTTTGGTGAATCTAGCTGTTACAGTGTTGTTATGTGCAGAACAACAGCTTTGCTGAGATGTAATGCTAGCTGTTACACTGTTGTTATGTGCAGAACAACAGCGCTGCTCAGTGTTGAAGCTAGCTGTTACACTGTTGTTATGTGCAGAACAACAGCGCTGCTCAATGGTGAAGCTAGCTGTTACAATGTTGTTATGTGCAGAACAAAAGCGCTGCTCAGTGGTGAAGCTAGCTGTTACACAGTTGTTATGTGCAGAACAACAGCGCTGCTCAATGGTGAAGCTAGCTGTTACACTGTTGTTATGTGCAGAACAACTGCGCTGCTCAGTGGTGAAGCTAGCTGTTAGACTGTTGTTATGTGCAGAACAAAAGCGCTGCTCAGTGGTGAAGCTAGCTGTTACACTGTTGTTATGTGCAGAACAAAAGCGCTGCTCAGTGGTGAAGCTAGCTGTTACACTGTTGTTATGTGCAGAACAACTGCGCTGCTCAGTGGTGAAGCTAGCTGTTACACTGTTGTTATGTGCAGAACAAAAGCGCTGCTCAGTGTTGAAGCTAGCTGTTACACTGTTGTTATGTGCAGAACAAAAGCGCTGCTCAGTGTTGAAGCTAGCTGTTACACTGTTGTTATGTGCAGAACAACAGCGCTGCTCAATGGTGAAGCTAGCTATTACACTGTTGTTATGAACAGAACAACAGCGCTGCTCAGATGCAAATCTGGATGTTACATTGCTCTTATGAGCAGAACAACAGCGCTTATCTATTTTGAGGCTGGAAATTACACTCTTTTTATGTGGAGAACAACAGCGCTGCTCAGTTTAGAAGCTGGATGTTACACTGTTGTTATGTGCAGAACAACAACGTTGCTCACTTTTGAAGCTGGATGTTACACTGTTGTTATGTGCAGAGCAACATCGCTGCTCATTTTTAAAGCTGGAGGTTACGCTGCTGTTATCTGCAGAACAAAAAGCGTTGCCCACTCTTGAAGCTGGATGTTACACTGTTGTTATGTGCAGAACAAAAGTGTTGCTCACTTATGAAGCTGGAAGTTACACTGTTGTTATGTGCAGAACAAAAGCGTTGCTCACTTATGAAGCTGGAAGTTACACTGTTGTTATGTGCAGAGCAACATCGCTGCTCATTTGTAAAGCTGGAGGTTACGCTGTTTTTATGTGCAGAACAAAAGCGTTGCCCACTCTTGAAGCTGGATGTTACACTGTTGTTATGTGCAGAACAAAAGCGTTGCTCACTTTTGAAGCTGGAAGTTACAGTGTTGTTATGTGCAGAGCAACATCGCAGCTCATTTGTAAACCTGGAGGTTACGCTGTTGTTATGTGCAGAACAAAAGCGTTGCCCACTTTTGAAGCTGGATGTTACACTGTTGTTATGTGCAGAGCTACATCGCTGCTCATTTGTAAAGCCGGAGGTTACGCTGTTGTTATGTGCAGAACAACTGCCCTGCTCAGTGGTGAAGCTAGCTGTTACACTGTTGTTATGTGCAGAACAACAGCGCTGCTCAATGGTGAAGCTAGCTGTTACACTGTTGTTATGTGCAGAACAAGAGCGCTGCTCAATGGTGGAGCTAGCTGTTACACTGTTGTTATGTGCAGAACAACAGCGCTGCTCAATGGTGAAGCTAGCTGTTACACTGTTGTTATGTGCAGAACAACAGCGCTGCTCAGTGGTGAAGCTAGCTGTTACACTGTTGTTATGTGCAGAACAACTGCGCTGCTCAGTGGTGAAGCTAGCTGTTACACTGTTGTTATGAACAGAACAACAGCGCTGCTCAGATGCAAATCTGGATGTTACACTGCTCTTATGAGCAGAACAGCAGCGCTTATCTCTTTTGAAGCTGGAAATTACACTCTATTTATGTGGAGAACAACAGCGCTGCTCAGTTTAGAAGCTGGATATTACACTGTTGTTATGTGCAGAACAACAGCGTTGCTCACTTTTGAGGCTGGAAGTTACACTGTTGTTATGTGCAGAGCAACATCGCTGCTCATTTGTAAAGCTGGAGGTTACGCTGTTGTTATCTGCAGAACAAAAGCGTTGCCCACACTTGAAGCTGGATGTTACACTGTTGTTATGTGCAGAACAAAAGCGTTGCTCACTTATGAAGCTGGAAGTTGCACTGTTGTTATGTGCAGAACAAAAGCTTTGCTCACTTATGAAGCTGGAAGTTACACTGTTGTTATGCGCAGAACAAAAGCGTTGCTCACTTATGAAGCTGGAAGTTACACTATTGTTATGTGCAGAGCAACATCGCTGCTCATTTGTAAAGCTGGAGGTTACGCTGTTGTTATGTGCAGAACAAAAGCGTTGCCCACTCTTGAAGCTGGATATTACACTGTTGTTATGTGCAGAACAAAAGCGTTGCTCACTTTTGAAGCTGGAAGTTACACTGTTGTTATGTGCAGAGCAACATCGCTGCTCATTTGTAAAGCTGGAGGTTACGCTGTTTTTATGTGCAGAACAAAAGCGCTGCTCAGTTGTGAAGCTTTCTGTTACATTGTGGGTATATGCATAACAAAAGCGGTGCACATTTTTGAAGCTAGCACTTACACCGTCTTTATGTGCAGAAGAACAGCTCTGCTCAGTTTTGAAACTAGCTGTTACACTTTAAATATGTACAGAACAACAGCTCCACTGATTTGTGAAGCTAGCTGTTACACTGTTGTTATGGAAAGAACAACAGATCTGCTCAGTTATTAAATTAATGTTAAACTAATGTTATGTGCAGAAAAAGAGCGCTGCTCCAATGTGAAACTGGATGTTACAGTGTTGTTTGTGCAGTACAATAGCTCTGCTCAAATGTGAAACTAGCTGTTTCACTGTTGTTATGTGCAAAACACCAGGTCTGCTCAGTTGGGAAACTAGCTCTTACAATTTTTTTTATGCACAGAATAACAGCTCTGTAAATTTGTGAAGCTAGCTCTTACACAGATCTTATCTACAGAACAAGAGTTCTGCTCAGTTGTAAAGCTTGTTGTTACACTTTTTTACGTACAGAAAAACAGCTCTGCACCATTGTAAAGCTAGCTGTTACATTGTTGTTATTTGCAGAACAACAGCTCGGCTCATTTGTGAAGCTACCGATTACACTGTTGTTATGTACAGAAAAAAAGCTCAGTTCACTTGTGAAGCTGGATGTTACACTTTTTATGTGCAGAACAACAGGTCTGCTAAATTATGAAGCTTACAATTACACTCTTTTTATGTATAGAACAAAAGTTCTGCTCAGTGGTGAAGCTAGCTTTTACACTCTTGTTATGTGCAGAACAACAGATCTGCTCAGTGGTGAAGCTAGCTGTTTCACTGTTGATGTGTGCAGAACAAAAGCTCTGCTCACTGGTGAAGATAGCTTTGAAACTGTTGCTATTTACAGAACTAGGTATCTGCTCAGTGGTGAAGCTAGCCGTTACACTGTTGTTATGTGCACAACAATGGCTCTTCTCAGTTGCGAAACAAATTGTTACACTGTTTTAATTTACAGAACAACAGCTCTGCTCAAATTTGAAGCTAGTTGTTAAACAATTTTTATGTACAGAACAACAACTCTGCTCTGTGGTGAAGCTAGCCGTTACACTCTTATAATTTGCAGAACATAAGGGCTGCTCAATGGTGAAGCTGGATGTTACACTGTTGTTATGTGCAGAACAACAGCTCTGTTCAGTTGTGAAGCTAACTCTTTCACTGTTGTTATGTGAAGAAAAACAGCTCTACCCAGTTTTGAAGCTAGCTGTTACACTGTTGTTATGAGCAGAACAAGAGCAGTTCTTATTTGTGAAGCTAGCTGTTAGACTGTTGTTTTTTGCATAACTAAAGTTCTGCTCAGTTGTGAAACTAGCTTTTACACTGTTGTTTTGTACAGAACAACAGCTTTGCTTTTTCGTGAAACTAGCTGTTACACTGTTGTTATACGCAGAACAACAGCGCTGCTCCATGTTGTAGCTGGAAGTTACACTGTTGTTATGTACAGAATATCAGTTCTGCTTTCTATTGAAGTTAGCTGTTACACTGTACATATGTGCAGAACAACAGCGATGTTCATTGTTGAAGCTGGACATTACACTGTTGTTATAAACAGAACAAATGCTCTACTCATTTGTGAAGCTATCCGTTTCACTGTTGTTATGTGCAGAACAACAGCGCTGCGCATTGGTGAAGCTAGGAGATTCACTGTTGTTATGTGCAGAAAACATATGTGCTCAGTTGTGAAGATAGCAGTTACACCGTTGTTGTATGCACAACAACAGCGCTGCTCAGTTTTGAAGCTGGATATTACACAGTTATGTGCAGAAAAGAGATCTCATTTGTAAAGCTATCTGTTATACTGTTGTTATGTGCAGAACAACAAGGCTGCTCATTGGTGGACCTGGATGTTACACTGTTTTTATGTACAGAAAAAAGCTACGCTCATTTGTGAAGCTAGATGTTACACTGTTGTTATGTGCAGAAAAATAGCTTTGCTCTATCGTGAAGCCAGCAGTTTCACTGTTGTTTTGTGAAGAAGAACAGCTCTGCTCAGTTTTATAGCTATTTGTTACAAATTTGTTATGTGCAGAACAAGAGATCTGCTCAATTGTGTGGCTAGCTGTTACACTGTTGTAATGTGCAGAACTACAGCGCTGCTCAGTGGTGAACCTGAATGTTATACTGTTGACAAGTAAAAAACAACATCTCTGCTCAGTTGTGTGGCTAGCTGTTACACTGTTGTTATATGCAGGACAACAGCGCTGCTCAGTACTGTAGCTAGCTGTTACACTGTTTTTATTTACAGAACAAAAGCTCTGTTCCTTTTTGAAGCTAGCTATTACACTGTTGTTATGTGTAGAACAACAGCGCTGCTCAGTGGTGAAGCTGGATGTTACACTGTTGTTATGTGCAGAACAACAGTTCTGCTCAATTCTGAATCTAGATATTACACTATTTTATGTGCAGAACAATAGCGTTGTTCACTGGTGAAGTTGGATATTATACCATTACTATATACAGAACAACAGCTCTGCTCAATTTTGAAGCTAGCTGTTACACTGTTGTTATGTCCCGAACAACAGCTCTGCTCTGTTTTGAATCTATCCATTACACTGTAATAATGTACAGAACAACAGCTCTAAAGGGTTGTGAACCTGGCTGTTACACCGTGTTATGTACAGAACAACAGCTCTGCTCAGTTGTGAAGATAGCTGTTACACTGTTGTTATGTGCAGAACAACAGCGCTGCTCACTTTTGAAGCTGTATGTTACAGTGTAGTTATGTGCAGAACAACAGATCTGCCCATTCGTGAAACTAGCTGTTACACTGTTTTATGTACAGTGCAACAGCTCGAATGTGTTGTGAAACTGGCTGTCACACTGTTGTTATGTACAGAACAACAGCTCTTCTCAGTTGTGTAGCTAGCTGTTTCACTGTTTTTATGTGCAGAACAAAAGCTCTGTTCACTTTGAAGCTGGATATTACAGAGTTGGTGTGTGCAGCTATGCTCAATTATGAAGCAAGTTGTTACACTCTTGTTATGTACAGAACAAAAGCTCTGTTTATTTGTGAAGCTAGCTGTTACACAGTTGTTATTTGCAGAACAACAGCTCTGCACATTTGTGAAACTAGCTGTTACACTAAATTTCTGTACAGAACAACAGCACTGCTGGATTGTGAAGCTAGCTGTTACACTGTTGTTATGTACAGAACTACAGCTCTGCTCAGTTGTGAATCTAGCTGCTACACTGCTTTTATGTACAGAAAAACAGTTCTGCCCTTTTTTGAAGCTAGCTCTTACATTGATTTCATGTGCAGAACAACAGCTCCGCAAAACTTTGATCCTAATTTTTATACTGTTGTTATGCCCAGAACAAAAGCTCTGCTCAATTGTAAAGCTAGATTTTACAATGTTCTTAAATACAGAAAAACAGCTCTGCTCAGTTGTAAATCTAGCTGTTACACTGATGTTATTTGCAGAACAACAGCTAAGCTCAGTTGTGAAGGTAGTTTTTACACTGTTTTTATGTGCAGAACAACAGGTCTGCTCATTTGTGATTCTAGCTGTTACACTCTTTTTATGTGCGGAACAACAGCGCTGCTGTGTGGTGCATCTGCATGTTACACTGCTGTAATTTGCAGAAAAACAGCTGTGCTAAGATTTAAGCTAGCAGCTAAACTGTTTTTATGAAAAAAGTAACTGTTCTGCTCAGGTGTGAAGCTAGCTTTTACACTGTTTTATGTGCAGAATAACAGATCTGTTCAGTTGTTAAGGTAGCTGTTATATTGTTGTTGTGTGCAGAAGAGATTCTCTTCTCAGTTGTAAAGCTACCTGTTACAAAGTTGTTATTTACAGTTCAAAAGTTCAGCTGATTGGTGAAGCTAGCTGTTACACTGTTTTTATGTGCAGATTTACGGTTCTTCTCTGTTGTGAAGCAAGCTATTACACTGTTTTTATGTGCAGATCTACAGTTATGCTCAGTGGTGAAGCTAGCTGTTACACTGTTCTTATGTGCAGATCTACAGTTATGCTCAGTGGTGAAGCTAGCTGTTACACAGTTCTTATGTGCAGAACAACAGCGCTGCTCATTGGTGGAGCTGGATGTTATACTGTTGTTATGTGCAGAACAATAGCTCTGCTCATTTGTGAAGCTAGCTCTTTCACTATTGTTATGTGCAGTACCACAGCGCTGCCCATTAGTGAACCTGGATTTTTCACTGTATTTATTTGCAGAACAACTGGTCTGCTCGGTTGTGAAGCTAGCTTTTAAACTTTTCTTATTTGTAGAATAACAGCGTAGCTCATTGTTGAAGCTGGATGTTACACCGTTTTTATGTACAGAAAAACAGCTCAGCTCATTTGGGAAGCTAGCTGTTACACTGTTGTTATGTGCAGAATAACAGCTCTGCACAACTATGTAGCTAGCTGTTACACTCTTGTTATGTGCAGAACAATAGCACTGTTCATTGGTGAGGCTGGAATTTACACTGTTGTTATGTACAGAACAACAGCTCTGCTCAGTTGTGAAGCTAGCTGTTACACTTTATTTGTGTGCAGAACTACAGAGCTGCTCATTAGTGAAGCTGGAAGTAACACTTTTGTTATATGCAGATCAACAGCGCTACTCAGTATTTTGCTGGAAGTTACACTGTTGTTTTATGCAAAACGACAGCTCTGTTCGGAGGTGAAGCTAGCTGTTTCACTGTTGTTATGTGTAGAACAGCAGCGTTGCTCATTGTTGAAGGTGGATTATACAGTCTTGTTATGTGCAGAACTATAGCGCTGCTCATTGTTGAAGCTAGCTGTTACACTGTTGTTATGTGCAGAACAAGAGCGCTGCTCATTGTTGAAGCTAAATATTACATTGTTTTACGTCAGAACATCAGTTCTGCTTATTGGTGAAGCTAGCTTTTACACTGTTGTTATGTGCATAATAACAGTTCTGTTCAGGAGTGAAACTAGTTGTTACACTGTTGTTATGTGCAGAACAACAGCACTGCTACGTGTTATATATATATATGTTACACTTTTGTTATGTGCAGAAAACAGATATGCACATTTGTGAAGCTAGCTGTTACACTGTTGTTATGTGCAGAAAAACAGCGCTGTACAGTAGCGAAGCTGGATGTTACACTGTTGTTTGTACAGAACCACACCTACGCTCAACTTTGAAGGTAGTTTTACACTGTTTTTATGTGCAGCACAACAGCGCTGCACATTTTGCGAAGAGAGTTATTACACTATTTTTATGTCCAGAACAACAACTCTGCTCATTTGTGAAGCTAGCTGTTACACTGTTGTTATGTGCAGAGCAACAGTGCTGCTCATTGTTGAAGCTAGATATTACACTGTTGTTATGTGCAGAACAACAGCTCTGCTCATTGTTGAAGCTAGCTGTTGCACTGTTGTTATGTGACGAACAATAGTGTTTCTTATTGGTGAAGTTGGTTTTTACACAGATTTTATGTGCAGAACTACATCTCTGCTCACTTGTGAAGCTAACTCATACACTGTTGCTATGTGCAGAACAACAGCGCTGCGCATTAGTAAAGATGGTTATTATACAGTTGTTATGTACAGAACAATAGCTCTGATCATATGTGTTGCTAGCTGTTACACTGTTCTTATGTACATAACAACAGCTCTGCTCAGTGTTGAAGCTAGCTGTTACACTGTTCTTATGTACAGAAAAACAGCTCTGCTCAGTGTTGAAGCTAGCTATTACAATATTGTTATGTGCAGAACGACAGCGCAGCTCTGTGGTGAAGCCAGCTGTTACATTTTCGTTAATTGCAAAAAACACCGCTGCTCAATTTTGAAGTTGGATGATACACTGTAATAATGTGCAGAACAACTGCTCTGCACATTTGTGAATCTAGCTGCTACACTCTTGTTATGTGCAGAACAAAAGCTCTGTTCACTTGTGAAGCTGGATATTACACAGTTGTTATTTGCAGAACAAAAATTCTGCTCAAATTTTGAAGCTAGCTCTTACACTGTTGTTATGTGCAGAACAAGAGCGCTGCGCAATTGTGAAGCTGGATATTACACTGTTGTTAAGTACAGAAAAACAGCTAAGCTCTTTTGTGAAGCTAGCTGTTAGACTGTTGTTATGTGCAGAACAACAGCACTGCTCAGTTTTGAAGCTAGATATTACACTGTTTAAATGTGCATAACAACGGCACTGCTCATTACTGAAGCTAGTTGTTACACTGTGCAGAAATATAGCGCTGCTCGGTGGTGAATCTAGCTGTTACACAGTTGTTATGTGCAGAACAACAGCGCTGCTCAGTGGTGAAGCTAGCTGTTTCGCAGTTGTTATGTGCGGAACAACAGCTCTGCTCTTTTGTGAAGCTAGCTTTTACACTGTTGTTATGTGCAGAACAACAGCGCTGCTCAGTGGTGAAGCTAGCTCTTTCCCAGTTGTTACTTGCGGAACAAGAGCTCTGCTCTGTTGTGAAGCTAGCTGTTACTCCGTTGTTATTTGCAGAACAACAGCTCTGCTCTGTTGTGAAGCTAGCTGTTACACTGTTGTTATGTGCAGAACAAGAGCTATGCTCCGTTTTGAAGCTAGCTGTTACACTGTTGTTATATGCAAAACAACAGCGCTGCTCAATAATATAGCTAGCTGTTACACTGTTGTTATGTACAGAACAACTGCTCTGTTCATTGGTGAAGCTAGCCGTTACACTGTTGTTGTGTGCAGAACAACAGCGCTCTTCAGTTTTGATCTTGGATCGTACACTCTTGATATGTGTAGTACAACAGCGCTGCTATGTGGTGAAGCTGGATATTACACTGTATTTATTTGCAGAACAACAGCTCTGCTCATTTGTGAAGCTAGCTCTTATACTTTTGTTATATGCAGAAAAACAGCGCTGCTCAGTGTTGAATTTGGATATTACACTGTTGTTTTTTACAGAACAACAGCTCTTATCATTTGTGAACCTAGCTGTTACACTGTTTTTTTGTACAGAACAAAAGCTCTGCTCAGTGTTGAAGCAAGCTGTTACACTGTTGTTATGTGCACAACAACAGCGCTGCCCTCTGTTGAAGCTAGCTTTTACACTGTTGATATGTGCAGAACAACATAGCTGCTCATTTGTGACCTGGATGTTACCCTGTTGTTATTTGCAGAAAAACAGTTGTGCTCAGTTGTGTATCTAGCTGCTACACTGTTGTAATATAGAGAACAAGAGCTCTGCTCAATTTTGAATCTTGCTGCTACACTGTTGTTATGGGCAGAACAACAGGTCTACTCTTTGTGAAGCTGGATATTAAACTTTTGTTATGTGCAGAACAACAGCGCTGCACAATTGTAAACCTGGATGTTACACTGTTTTTCTGTGCAGAACAACACCGCTGCTCATTTGTGAACTGGATGTTACACTGTTGTTATTTGCAGAAAAACAGCTGTGCTCATTCGTGTATCTAGCTGCTACACTGTTGTAATATAGTGAACAAGAGCTCTGCTCAGTTGTGAATCTTGCTGCTACACTGTTGTTATGGGCAGAACAACAGCTCCACTCCTTTGTGAAGCTGGATGTTAAACTTTTGTTATGTGCAGTACAACAGCGCTGCACAATTGCGAAGCTGGATGTTACACTCTTCTTATTTGCAAAACAACGGCCCTGTACATTTGTGAAGTTGGATGTTACACTGTTGTTATATGCAGAAAAATATCTCTGCACATTGTTAATGCTAGCTTTTATACTGTTGTTATGTGCAGAAAAACAGCTCTTCTCTGTTTAGAAGCTAGATGTTACAATGTTGTTATGTGCAGAACAACAGCGCTGCTCAGTTTTGAAGATGGATGTTACACTGTTATTATGTGCAGAACAACAGATCTGCGCAGTTTTGATGCTAGTTGTTACACTGTTTTTATGTGCAGAACAACAGCGCTTCTCATGTATGAATCTGGATGTTACACTGTTGCTATGTGCAGAACAACAGCGCTGCTCAATTGTGAATCTGGATGTTACACTGTTGTTATGTGCGGAACAACAGCGCTGCTCAATTGTGTAGCTTGATGTTACACTGTTGTTTTTGCAGAACAACAGCTCTGCTCAGTTGTGAAACTAGCTCTTTCACTGTTGTTATTTGCAGAACAACAGCGCTGCTCATTTGTGAAGCTGGATATTACACTGTTGTTATGTGCAGTACAACAGCTCTGCTCACTTTTGAATCTGGATATTACACTTCTGTTACGTGCAGAACAACAGCTCTGCTCATTTGTGAATCTATCTGTTGCATTGTTTTTATGTGCAGATCAACAGCGCTGCTCAGTGGTGAAGCTAGCTGTTACACTGTTGTTATGTGCAGAACAACAGCGCTGCTCAGTGGTGAAGCTAGCTGTTACACTGTTGTTATGTTCAGAACAACAGCGCTGCTCAGTGGTGAAGCTAGCTGTTACACTGTTGTTATGTGCAGATCAACAGCGCTGCTCAGTGTTGAAGCTAGCTGTTACACTGTTGTTATGTTCAGAACAACAGCGCTGCTCAGTGGTGAAGCTAGCTGTTACACTGTTGTTATGTGCAGAGCAACAGCGCTGCTCAGTGGTGAAGCTAGCTGTTACACTGTTGTTATGTGCAGAACAAAAGCGCTGCTCGGTGGTGAAGCTAGCTGTTACACTGTTGTTATGTGAAGAACAATAGCGCTGCTCAGTGGTGACGCTAGCTGTTACACTGTTGTTATGTGCAGAACAACTGCGCTGCTCAGTGGTGACGCTAGCTGTTACACTGTTGTTATGTGCAGAACAACAGCGCTGCTCAGTGGTGAAGCTGGATGTTGCACTGTTTTTATGTGCAAAACAACAGCGCTGTTCAATTCTGAACCTGGATGTTACACTGTTGTTATGTGCAGAACAACAGCTCTGCTCAGTTTTGAAGCTAGCTGTTACACTGTTCTTATATGCAGAACATCATCGCTGCTCATTTTTGAAGCTGGATTTTACACTTTTCTTATGTGCAATACAACATCTCTGCTCAATTTTGAGCCTGGTTGTTACACTTTTGTTACGTGCAGAACAACATCTCTGCTCATTTGTGAATCTATCTGTTGCACTGTTATTAGGTGCAGAACAACAGCGCTGCTCATTTGTGAACCTGGATTTTACTCTCTTTTTGTGTGCAAAACAACAGCGCTGTTCAATTATGAACTTGGATTTTACACTCTTGTTGTATGCAGAACAACATCTCTGCTCAATTTTGAAGCTAGCTGTTACACTGTTTTTATATGTAGAACAACATCTCTGCTCAGGTTTGAAGCTGGATATTACACTGTTTGTTTGTACATTACAACAGCTCTGCTCAATTTTGAATCTGTATGTTACACTCTTTTTATGTGCAGAACAACATCTCTGCTCATCTGTGAATCTATCTGTTGCACTGTTGTAATTTGCAGAACAACAGCGCTGATCATTGTTGAAGCTAGATTTTACACTGTTGTTATGTGCAGAACAACAGCTCTGCTCAATTGTGCAGCTAGCTCTTATACTGTTGTTGTGTGCAGAACAACAGCGCTGTTCAGTTGTGAAGCTGAATGTTACACTGTTGTAATGTGCAGAACAACAGCTCTGCTCATTTGGGAATCTAGCTGTTACACAATTGTTATGTGCCGAACAACATCTCTGCTCTGTGGTGAAGCTGGATGGTACACATTTATTTTGTGCAGAACAACAGCGCTGCTCATTTGTGAACCTAGATATTACACTGTTTTTATATACAGAACAACATCCCTGGTCAGTGGTAAAGCTAGCTCTTACACTTTTGTTATTTTCAGAACAACAGCATATTCATTTGTGAAGCTAACTTTTACACAGTTGTTATGTGCAGAACAATTTCTCTGCTCAGTGGTAAAGCTAGCTGTTACACTGTTGCAGTTGTCACACTGTGCAGCTTGTACCAACACTCAACACTGTTTAAAACTACCGACATATTAATGTACTGTCAGCACAGTGTTAATTGGCGTCCCTGACCATCAGATCATCTCCATTGCTGTTACTGATGCTTACACTAGCTTCCTGTCGTTGCCGGTATGAATTTCTTTTCCGTATCTGTTTGTTGTGGGCTGAGGATGATGAGGAGTGACGGAGGACCGAGAGGTTTGGAATCCCTTCACCACGATTCTTAAACACACTAACCTAATTGTAAAAACAGACAAGTCTACTGGCCTTCATAGTAGGGTGAAGAGCGTCTGAATTAAGTGACAAAGTTTAACATTAATGCATATACACATATTTATTGTGCACGGGTTGGCGCAGTTGGATGTGTAACTGCTCTGCATTTTCGATTCCCGATGCAGCCATTGGAATTTTACATGTCTTAAATTCTTCAAGCTTCGCTATGTCTTGTGTTTGACTGAGCGTGTATCAGAAATAAGTGCAAGGAATATTTTGATGGGGGTAAATATGGCCAGAGGGTAAATCTGTCAATCTTACCAATTGTATCTGCTTAATTTCTCGAAACCCAGAAGTTTCAACCTCCTGGATCCCTCAGGTCTGTTTTGGAATTGCTTGTCATTTTATATATATTGTTCTTAAATGTAAGAATCAACACATAATGACTGCAGCAGAGAGTTAAACAAAACACAGTACCTTCAGACAGCTGCGAACAGCAAAGTTTTGTAGGGGAATGTTTACAAATTTAATACAGTGAATTGTAAATTTGTCAGACATAACGCAATGTATCTATATTTATTACTCATTCTTTCACAATACTTTCATTTTTTATATTTCAAATTTTTTTTCTATATACCACTGTTTGTGAAGTAACGTAATGTATTGTGTAATGGACACAACGTAAATTGAGTATATATATATATATATATATATATATATATATATATATATATATATATATTTCCTCTTCTTTTACAGACGTGTTAATTCGGAGGCTGCAGTATACTGGGTTCTGGTGAAGGCAAACAAGTGTTCTGGCCCGAAGTTGGTGAAGAAGACAAGAGAATCTTGGGAGATCAAACTGATCTACTTGTTGGCTGCTATTGGTTTTGCTGTTGGACTTGCAAATTTCTGGTGCTTAGGTACTCTGCAAAGAAGGTTTGGAGTGGTTACCTGGAGGGTGGTAAGGGCAGCAGGCGTCAATGGCGATGGAATTTAAGGGGGCAAAATGAAAATTTTACATTAAGAATTTATGTTAAGTTTTCAACCTTTACTGAATTACTGTTCCAAAGAACAGGAAATTCAATCAATATATTCAGATTTACAGAAGTTCATAATTTCTGTAAACCGGTACAACTGTCGTTACTGGCTGCAGACACCAAATAGCTTAACAAAAACGCCAGCTGTTATTATCGTTTAATTGAGTATTAATCCTCACCAATTTCTGTTTACTGCAACCACAAACGATACTGCAGTGTCTCTAATTCTGTTAACTGCTGTGATAATTTTAGGCAGGTCTGGTGACTGGGAACGTAATGCATACGTAGCAATAAGTGGTTGTGTTACCGTTAGGTTTTGTGTAACTGGAGGTTTTTGTCATATCACTGACAGATGGCGGAGAAATATCCTGTCTGTACCATTTAGCTAGTGTCTGCACCTGTTTGCTGTAACTACACGTAGAGTTTGTTTATGATTCCACAGAAAATGGCTGTTTGGAACGTGCCTGGTGTGCATTTAAATGTCCACTGTGTGTCTAGCGGCAAAGAATTTCAATAAATAAATAAATACATAAATATTTACGTATTAGTTTGAAGAAATTTTTATTTGAGTTAATGTATTCATAAAATTTTATGCAATTTCAATTTTAAAATATACAACAAAATTTTAACAATTCCTTTTTCTTCATTTCAATAACATTACTTCTTACAAACTCAGCCCCAGACTGCATTCTCAAAATCTGTGGAGATAAGCGGAAAATATTAGGTACGTAATGTAGCTTACATTCCTCACACAGTCAGAAAACCATTGAGCAGAATAATTGATAAACTGTCACTTGTGTGGCATACAGTGAGAAATGAAGTATTCCAGTCTTTAATTTTTGCAGATGCACTCCTGATAATTTAATTCGTCATGTTGGCAACTGAAAGTATTTTCGTATTCTGCGTGAAGGTGGTAATTTGTCAGAGACTGAGGGAAGTGCCGTTGGTGTGTGAAATCTAGTATCACCCTACATCGGCGCTACTGGCATCGGCAGTGTTGTCATGTCCTTCAGGAGAAGTGTGTACAGGGTTTTGTTAGTGAATACTGAGGGAAAGAGACCACTTGGGAGACCCAGGCACAGAACTGCTCCTGTGGGGTGTTTGGTAGGAAGACACATCTGCTTTATGTTATTTGAAATCATAAATAATTTGTGTGATTGTGCAGAAGGAATATATTCTGCTTATGTTGCGGACAGCATAGAGGGCAGCTGAATTTCGTGTGAATGTGCTTAACCCTTAAACCCTGAATTAAATCCCATCTGCTATTTGCTGGCATTATTAGGAGCTTATCATTTTCTCCACCTTAGCAGGATAAGGGTTAAATCATTAACCCTTAGGCTACTAATGTCATATATATATGGAGCACCTATTCTTGATGTTTCTAGATTACACACAACGACGCAGCACAGTCGGTAGAACTCCTCTGGACGAGCGATCAGCTCGTCGCAGAGACCTCTACCTGACAACACACGACACTCACAACAGACAAATAC
>Ga0268261_10001033_pt1 | contig 18764 bp, 14 predicted proteins | sample TergutNc150P1_FD_190353 | JGI IMG/M metagenome (GOLD analysis project Ga0268261, IMG submission 190353) | Nasutitermes corniger P1 segment gut microbial community from laboratory colony in Florida, USA - Nc150 P1 (SPAdes) (version 2) | ecosystem: Host-associated > Arthropoda: Insects >...
CCAGGGTAAAGAACCCCTTGCACCCACTAAATAAGGAGCTAGATGGTCCCACAGTCGGTCTGGGGTGCTTCGGAGAAGACAAAAATACCTCGTCTCTGTAGGGAATTTAACGCGAAGTTTCGGTCGTATAGGCAACATCCTAGTTTTTACACCGACTGAGCTATCTCGGCCCCTACAGTATGAGGGCTGTCTGGAAATTATTCAGCCGTTTTGAATATCTCGAAAACCAGTCGCGTGGCCTGGATGTAACTTGGCATCCAGTCAGAAGAGAACTTACTGTGTATCCGTAAAGTCACCCTGCCGTGGTGCTAGTCAGTCGGCAGTGAGACGCCGTTGAATGGGCTTGTGTAGTGTGTGACTGTTGCATTCACAAATCTCCTGCCTTTTAACGGCGAATTTGGATTTGTGAAAAGCCAGAATTCGCAGGATACCAAACCTGGGCTGTAGGGGGTTGACATCCGTTGGTGATATAATGCTTTGCCAAAAAAGCCTGCACGAGAGCTGTAGAATGGGCAGGCGCATTGTCGTGATGGAGCTTATCTGCTCGCTCGGTCATTGTGAATGTGACGGTCATACAGTATACAAGCTCAGTCAATGGCGTCTCACTGCCGACTGACTAGCCCCACCGGAGAGTGACTGTTCACGGATGGACAGTAAGTTCTCCTCTGACTGGCTGCTAAGTTACATCAAGGCCACTCGACTGGTATAGGAGATATTCAAAATGGCTGAACGCTTTGCAGACAGCCCTCGTATGTATGACAAGTGTTGTATTATACGTAAAGCAAGTGGTTTAAGCGCTTTAACGTACCGAGTGTTCCCAGACGATAGTTGATTGTCACGAGGATGATGTCTTTGTCCAGAAGGTATTGCGGTCCGTACATCTGCGTCCCGCCGGATCCGGCAAACCAGGCGCCGCTATGTATCCAAACCATTACATCGAGCGGCGCCTCTTCAGCACCTCCAGCCTGCAGCTAGCGAAAGAAAGCCACCTTTACCAGGTGTTCTTTTATATAAGGCTGTTATTTATACTCATTTATACTTATTTATACCAGATGAGTTAATATGCAGCAATGTAGAATGAAAGTTGAGAGGGGAAAATTGTAGTTGCCGGAGAAAAGCATTTACCATTGCCACTTTGTCTACCACAAATTCCATATGGAATGCCTGAATGGCTGTGTGTCACTAGGGATGGCAGGGTTATTGTAGATTACGTTTCGGGATATTATTGTACGGTATTATTGACACTTTCAGTTTAATATTGAAGGTGTGTGCACTATATTGTGTCAATCAGGTGCAATTGTTTTTATTGTGAAATCTCAAAAACAGTGAATGGTCTGTGGACAGTACTGAGCAATATCCATTGAATATTCAGTAGACAGTATTGAGCAATGACCATTGATTATTCTGTAGACAGTATTGGGCAATGACCATTGATTATTCTGTAGACAATATTGAGCAATGACCATTGATTATTCTGTAGACAGTATTGAGCAATGACCATTGATTATTCTGTAGACAGTATTGAGCAATGACCATTGATTATTCTGTAGACAGTAGTGAGCAATATCCATTGAATATTCTTTGGACAGTATTGAGCAATATCCATGGAATATTCTGTAGACAGTATTGAGCAATAACCATTGATTATTCTGTAGACAGTATTGAGCAATATCTATGGAATAATGTGTGGACTGTATTGAGCAATATCCATGGAATATTCTGTTGACAGTACTGGGAAATAACCATTGATTTTTCTGTAGACAGTACTGAGCAATATCTATGGAATAATCTGTGGACTGTATTGAACAATATCCATGGAATATTCTGTAGACAGTATTGACGAATAACCATTGAATATTCTGTGGACAGTACTGAGCAATATCCATCGAATATTTTGTGGACATTATTGCGCAATTTCTATTGTATGTTGGCAGTATTTCGCAATATCTATTTCCTGTGGACAGTATTGCGCTATACCCATTGTATAATGCTGACTGTATTGCGCAATGTCCACAGTAGACATGTCGAAAACGAGAATGTCTTCAAAAGCATTTCCACTGTCCAAATAGCGTAGCCTAATGGATACACGCTGATTGTCAGTGACTGCTTCGTGCTGTTAGTGTTTGTCGTAGCGACTGTAGGGCTACAGTCTTGAGCAGCTGACCAAGTGTTGGACCGTGCAACCACAACAAACTGTTGTTGTTGTTTGGTACACTCAGCCTTAAGTTTGCCATAAGATATTTGTGTTTGTGTGTGTTGTTTTGTTGTGGTTTTTGTTAGTGCCATGCTTCGTCACAGCGGTTATTCCTTTCCTTTTGTTTTAACACAGCCTCGGTAAATGTCCACACAAACAGCATCATTATCACTCAACATGTTTTCTCGTCCTGTTTTGCACAGTACTACTGAGCCATCTACAGAGAAGCTTACTTTACAATACTAATTCAAGGCAAAAATATTATGCAATAATGGTGGCCGTCTAGGGGCCGCTTTACCCTTGGTGTGTACACGTTGAGGTACAGGCAGTCTTCTTGTCCCTTGATTTTTGGGTCCGTACGGAACAGCTCTCGCTGGACACATATCGGAGCCTCCTTGGTGGCATCTAGTACTCCGCTCCACGGCTCTGCCGGCTGTGGTGCCTGTCAATATGAATGACACAGCTACAACTTTGAACACCCTGTAGCAAGGTCCTCATAGAGATATCGACTGTTGCTTAGCGAATCAGAAAAACAATAAGTAATCGTCAGGGCCTAAGCAGTCCAAGAAAATTCAGAGCAACTCAAAACCCACTTTTATTTTTCATTCTATGCACAGTGGAACTGTTGAGCGTGTTCGCCTTTCTACAGATCTGTTGTCCCGGATAGTTCGTGTTTCCTTCCTTGTCCCAGCAACAGAGTCACAACACAGCGCCATGGGAATCGCGCATTCGTACAGAGCAGGTACGCGAACGCTTGTGCGTAAGGAAGCCCGTGGTTGTCTTCGTGTGAAGGTTCCATGAAAATTGCGCGTTCTAAATGAACCCTGTCCTTTTCCTTTTAATTATCTACAATCAGTAATAAGGTGCCTGGAAAGTTCAGTATAGTGACTAGGCTATGGGCTGAACGATCCTGGGTTCGAATCCCGGCGGGTGGCAACATTTTTCTCTTTTCCGTATCGTCCACGTCGACTATGGAGCTCGTCCCGCATGCTACTCAGTGGGTGCCGGAATGCTTCTTCGGGAACCCAGCGGCCGGATCGTGATGTTGACCACTTACCTCCAAACGCGACGGTTAATAATGGGTGGAGGTGTATCACGTCTGTCCCAATATGGCGGGTCGGCATGGAAAGGGACAACGTGACAAATTTGTTGTGCGGGGCACCACGTGAGGCAGAGTACTGAGGGTAAAGTGTTGGGCAGTGTGCTGATATTGTTAACGTAATGTTAGTAAAATATTAAACAGGATGGCGGATACGTGGAATTTACGTTTAACAACGTAACTGTACTAAGGACATTTGTCATGAATACTGCACTAATCTAATATAAATTTTGTATGAAATATCATTTACGAATAAAAATGGCAAATATGGAGATGCTGCGAATTTTTGAAGTTATGTCCTACTGCGTTAATGCAGACGGAGTCTGTGCCTGAGAAAAATAGTTGACAGAGCGTTTTGGACAACTTAACCCTGAAGATGACCCTATATATATCTGCAGCTATTTGCCGAACGACCAACATAACAACCGGGAAGACTTTGGGCTTAAAAATAGTTGTTCTATTATTATTATTATTATTATTATTATTATTATTATTATTATTATTATTATTATTATTTTACACATCTATTTGAAGCTAAGAACAGTAACTACTGAACGAAGTAGGATGCGAACCTATGCCAACCTGCGTAGTCCAGCACGTTGAAGCCTACTGTATGGAACTGTGCTTGCATTGCAGGCTATCCTAATACCAGTATGACATCAGCACGAGAACATTTGTTGGAATGAAAGTGGGCTGTATGAGTTGTACCTGAAACTGTTTGCTAGTAATTTTGTAACAAAACTTGTAAACCTCTATAACTCTTAATTTTACGTATACTTACTCTCATTACGCCCGTCGTTAATTACTTTAAAATGCTAGTATATAAATATATAATTAAAGATATATCAAATTCCGTATACAATTTGTACACAAACATTACAACCTACAGTAACACTATAACGCAGTAACACTACCATTTCATACAGTATATCCTCACATACAATTTGCTGTGCTAAATATGTGCGTGCAGGGGCGTTGTGTTCTGTTGGATGCTTTGCAGATATGTCCACTGTATATGTACGTGTGTGTAGTTACTGTTTATATGTATGTCTACATACATTGTGTGTTCAACAGACATTGTAACTCTTCCTGCTTACTCCATTTCGATGTTGTGACTGAATTAAGGTTCGTGTGCATAGGCATTACTGGGTTGGTGGGGTGCGCAATGGGGGGCAAATGCCCCCTCAGTATATCTGTACATAATAACAGTTTAGACTTTCAAGAAACTGTGCATTTGGCGTGCGAGTGGGGGAATTGTGTGTATGTGTGATCAGCGGTTGTTCAAACGAAAGGTCCCTATCTTTCTGGCCTTCTTCTTAAATTAAAGTGTCTAATATCTGTGGTCCAGTTTGCCCCATCCAGTGTTATTAGCCGAGTCACGCTTGTTTGTTTGCACTCACAAACTAACAGACGTCGGTAGACCTTACCTGGAATCTCAACTTGCCCACTGGAGGTTTTGCGTAAGGGATACCCTGGAAAGCAAATATTTCTCGTCCCTTCCGTGTCGTCAGACGATGTCCTCTGAGTCGTCCTTGTTTAAGCACAACCACATCGTCTGCCAGAACTGCGGCGAATACAGTCAGCAGAAGAGCGAAACTATATCGCGCCATATTTTTCTGATGCTGTGTTGCGATCCGTAGACGCACTAATCGCTACGAATGAGTCTGCAACTCCTGAGACTGACCTTGGGCAAAGTTCGCTGTGGCAGCAGCTCACTATCACAGTGACCTAGCAAGAATGGCATAAATATATCTGTGACGGCCACCGTTATTTGTCAATGATGGACCTTATTGTAGAAGCGGAGAGGCCACAGTTAACACTATGGCGCATGCGCATTGCATACTGGATAACTAAGGCTACAGACACAAACACCTGATATGCAATACTTATTGCTTTTCTACGGAAACAAAGGCTGCACGAACGCACCTCATTGGTACGTTATATGTGCATTGCCTCTTTTGTTTTACCTTGGTGACACACGAAGATTAGAATAGAGAAGTTGAATATAAAAAAAATGCTTGTACAAACTTGATGCATGAGTTCTGCACATCAGAACAGTTGCTATCAATGTATGTTAGCAAACATTCAGTTTTCGAGGGACAGTCTCCACTTTCGCCCAACCTCATTCCTGTAGATTTTTATCTATGGGGACACTTGAATTCCTTGTGTATTCATATCTAATTGAACATGAAGAGACACTTTACCAACTCACTCTTGGTGCCTGTAAACATTCGTAACTGCCCCGGGACCTGTGACAGGATGCGACAGTCTGTCATCGCACATGGTGATGCGTGCTCTGATTCAGGTGGAGGACACCTACAAAGTAATTTTTTACCCCATTTGTAATTTTATGTGTTTTTACCCCAAATCAACCACAGCTACACTGTACTGCCTTACATGTAAATGTTTCTTAAGTGTCTATAATGTATTATATTTTAGACTTAATTTTTATTCTAATTTTGCAAATGAATTTCTTACATGGTTTGAGATCACTTACTAAGTTTTGTAGGTATATATCGAAACATTTTCTTTTCTTCTGTACAGACTGATGATGGCTAGTAATGTAGCCATAACATGTAGCTGTTGACACTGTTGCATTGTATGTTGTGTTGATGGTTAATTTGTTGGTTTTATTCACCTTTTAATACAGACTGATAAGAGAGTCATGTTCTGAACTGCAAAATTGCATAATTGTGCTATTGGGTAAAACATTGTTGGCACATACAAATCAGGCACTTACATACAGCTTCAGTTTTGGAGGCTAAGATTGTGACATCAGGTAATGGTTGACAATAAACATGAACTGAGCTTTCGAAGAACCAAGCCACTTGTGTTGGCTGGCAACACACAGTTGATTGGTAATTGTATGGAAAATTCTTGCAAGTTGCATACAACTGGCATGCACCTGTTATCAGAAACTGACATGTGTTCTAGATTTTCTGGGAGGAAATAAGCAAACAAACAAAACAAAAACACCCTATTTTATAATTTCTTTTTGATTGGCTTGCCTGATTTCTCAGTTATTGTGTATGAAGCAATGATTTAGTACTGGAAATTACATACATTACGGCATACTGCCTTATGTTTTGGCAACAACTGAACTTCATCTGCTTCAGTATACATAATTTGTTGTGTATATAAACAGAAATGTTACTTACTGTATTAATATGGAAGTCTTTGAAAATTACAGCATTTTACAAAGCTGTTTATGACCACAGTGTTGTGACAATTAAACTGCTTAAGTACAGATGATGTTGCTACAGTTCATCCTTATCTGAGGTTGTATATCTAGTTATGATAGGCAGAGTTTCCAAAAATTCACTGCGCTCTTTGAAAATTCCTTGTCCTGGCTGCAGCCCATTTTGAGTGATGCGAATGTAGTCGAGCAAATCAGGCGAAGAAACAGGATTCCAATTTGGTGCTGGATTCCTGTTACAAAGAAAAGCATTTTGTAAAGTAGCATTTGTTATGAGAACTGAAGTTACAGTTTTGGTAAAACCACATTTTGCTTCTGGAGGCTGTAATAGGTTTCAGGTGGCTATTTGCCACTCTGTTACTGCAGGGGCCCAGGTTTGATCTCTGGCCAGTCCATGTGGGGTTTATGGTGGACAAAGTGCCACTGGTACAAGTTCTCTGAGTACATCATTTTTTCCCCTGTCGTTCCTCCAGAGCTCCCCACACAGTCATTCAGCCATCATCGATGCTGTATAATCTTCACACTTAACAGCATCTTTAAACAGCACAAATAAAAAAGTCATTTGTGTTGTGATACTGTCCACTACTATTCCTGTTTTACGTGGAATTCCAATTAAACTTTTTCTGACCAAATTACTTAAAAGCAACTCACTCTACTAAGAGCAGTGCATCGTGTAAAATGCTTGCCTGATATTACTATAATTTTTTGTTTAAATAATTTTTGGTGATACATATTGCATGGAATAAAATGTACAAATGATTTTGCCTATGTGTAATTTTTTCTTTGTTTTACAGTAACACTGTCTTATGTAGGCATTACAGTTTCTTGTGGCTTTTGGCCTACTTAACCATTCTCTTCCATGTGTTTCTAACCATAGCGATTATGCTCCAATTCTGTATCTTAATTTTTCCCAAATCCACTCATTCTACAGTAACCAGGTTTGCCATTATTTTTCTGTATCTGCCATACATTTATCAAAATGTAAATCAGAAATGCAAGAAAATAAGAATGCCTGTATCATCTCATCGGTTTTAAATACGTGATCCCTGATTCTAAACCAAGTTTAATGCAGAGTAATATGCATTGACAATTGAAATGAATATGTAATTATTGGTGCTGTTCCTCCATTTTATATTATTGATATTGTTGCATGCCTGCACACCAAAACCCCGCGGGGACATTTTGGAACATTTTTAGTTACTTGTTAATTATTGCATTTATTTCATTTATTCAAATCTTGCAGGCACCAGGCCTTGTACTGTGAACCTCGCCCCGAGTCACGTGCAGCTCAGTCATTGCTCTCTGAGTCTAACGCACGGGGCAAGGTACAAATACATATGAACCTTGTACCTGAGCATATGACTGACTAGTTATTGCCAGGCCAGGGCGTGTTTTCGTACTGTATTCTAATGTAACCCTCTGGGGATGTAACTTGTGCTGTGGGGATCAGCAGCGCAAGTCTGTATCCTAGTCTTACAAATAAATTAAAGCTATTCTGCTGACACCTGCGTTCGACCACGTTTCCCCACGTAATCCTACACACCGCTCGGCTAGAACTTGGGATCCAACAATATATTATCTCAATATGAGGGGGTTTGAACGGATCTAAATTAACAATTTGTGGTTTGATTAAAAAATTTAAATATATGACAATGACGTTCCACGTGGATTTTTTTTCTTACTTGGATTGATGGTTCATTTAATTTTTCTGTGTGCTATAACCACTTTTGAAATAATGATTTCCATTAGTACTACTAATATAATTTCCAAAAATTTAGAAAAGAATAGGTTACAATTTAAATTTTGTATTCCTTATTTCATGGTACTTAGGAAGTTCTATTCCACTACCACCCACCACCACCACCACCACAACCACATTCCATTAACTGACCTACTCAGAAAAATAAATTTTTGCTTCATATTCTTTTTGAGAAATTCTCATGAAGTAGCTGTGATAGTAGTCACTGTGCTCTCCCTTAATATATCAGTTGCACCCTGAAGTATAGAATGTGTGTAACGTACCCTGCGTGGGCAAAGTTAACCCAGAGGGATGTCATTGTCTCGACCATATCTTCATCCTCTGGTGTTAATTTCAAGTTTGGCAACATGTGGTTTTGCGGAAACAGGTACAGCACATCGTCCATATGAACAGGGCCTACAATTCAAAGTAATATTAATACCAACTTTGGATGCAAACAAGAATGATAGGAGTTGGATAGGTGCAGTGTAAATGTAATCCGCAAATTCCATAGAGCAAGTGGAGGTATGAGCCACCCCTACAATATTAGATATGGGGCAAGCCTTGCCTGCTGTTCAGTTGTTAATAGTGACATAAACACAGAATGTGCTGTGGTGAGTTAATTCAGTGATATGATGCGTAGAAAGTGCTAACCGAAATAATTTCCAAGACGTACCGACTGGAGGTTGGCTACGAGGGTGGTCACCTACAGAATGGTAGAATGAGCTATAGATTCTTTTGCCCCATATAAAAGTCCAGGGATGGATGGCATATTCCCGGCCATGTTGCAAAAGGGACGGGAGGTTGTCCTTCCATACCTGGTCAGAATATTTTGTGCCTGCCTGGCGACTGGCTATGTTCCTGCCATATGGCGACAGGTTAAGGTAGTGTTTATACCTAAGCCCAGCAGGAACTCCTACAGCGGGCCTAGAGATTATGGACCCATCAGTCTCATATCCTTTCTTCTTAAAACCGTGGAGAGGTTGGTGGATAGGTATCCAAGAGACGAAGCACGGCACTTGTGCCATTGCATCGTAACCAACAAGCTTACCAGCCTGGAAAATTGGTGGAAACGGCTCTTCATCAGCTCGTTGTACGGGTTGAGAAGGCCCTTGACCAGCAAGAGACGGCCTTGTGTGTCTTCTTAGATACAGAAAAGGCATTTAATAATACCCGTTATGACACCAAGTGTGATGCTCTTGTCAGGCATGGTAGTGAATACATCATTGTGCGGTGGATTAGAGCCACCCTGTAGGGTTGCGTGGCTGTCGTGACCCTTGGTGGTTTGTCCGCGATGCTCGCGATATCCAGGGGCTGCCCGCAGGAGGGTGTGTTTTCACCACATCTATGGTGCCTGGCGGAAGATGATCTACTCGCCAGGCTCAGTGGAAGTGTGGTTTTTATTCAAGGATACGCAGATGACATATGTCTTCTCGCGGTGGGAAAATTCCCAAACGCGGTATCAGGACTCATGTAATGGGTCTTTTCAACCGTAGAGATATGTACAATGAGGTCGGACTGTCGGTCAATCCTGATAAGACTGGACTCGTTGCATTTACTAGAAAAAGGAAACTCCCGGGGTTCTTTGAACCGCAATTCTTGGGGTTTAAATTAAGTCTCTCAGGGTCGGTCAAGTATCTGTGGGTTGTCCTGGATTCTCAGTTGACCTGGAGAGAGCATGTGGAGGTCAAGGTGAGGAAGGCTCATAATTTGTTGTGGGCGGGCGTGCGAGTCGGGGTGGGGTCTGAGACCCATGTGGTCCATTGTCTATACGTCGCCATCGTCCGGCCGACCATCTCCTTTGCATCCTTAGCATGGTGGCCTGGCTGCCAAATGGCTGGTGCCACGAAGAAGCTTAGCAAAGTACAAAGACTGGCATGCTTGGGGATAACGGGAGCGATTCATATGACTCCTACTCGTGCTGTGGAGGCGCTCGTTGGCCTCCATCCGCTGGATCTGGTGATACAGGGGGAGGCAAGGTCGGCGGCACACCACCTCTTGAGTTTGGGGTGTTGGTCTTACCTTCACCTCCAACGAGGACACATTTGTATATTGACACGACTTCAGAAGTCTGATCCCATATTTAATATGAGGGTCGATGTTATGAAGTCAGTCTTTAATCTAGAACCCAAATATAGGGTCACCACTCGTATGTTAACTAGAGAGGAATGGACCAGAGGCCCCAGGACTCCTCCTGCGGTTAAAGGGCTCGTCTGGTTTACAGATGGGTCCAGGACTGCAGAGGGGAACGGGGCTGGGGCCTATGGGCAATCTGCAAACAGAAGGCTCAGTATCTGTCTGGGTAAACATGCCACAGTCCTTCAGGCAGATGTATGTGTGATACTAGCCTGTGTTCATGAAATTCAAATTCAGGATCGGCAAGAGAAATATGTTAGTATTTGCTCTGTTATTCAGGCGGCTCTGAAAGCGCTTCAGGCTGCTAAAACAACGTCTCCTTTGGTACGACAGTGCCAGCAGGCGTTGAATGATATCTCCATCTGACATGCTGTGGGGCTATATTGGGTCCCTGGGCATGCCGGATTGAGAGGAAATGAAATTGCCGACGAGCTCGCAAGGAGTGGTTCTGTTCAGCACTTTGTTGGACCTGAGCCTTTCTTGGGGGTCTCAAGGCAGAATATAAGAAGAAAGATGAAACAGTGGATGGAAAAACAGCATCTGGCATTGTGGCGTGGTCCCTGTAGTACACAGAGACAGGCTAGGGAATTGATCTCTGGCCCTAATCTGGCTACAGGGGCTCGATTACTGTCCTTTAATAGGACACATACCAGGGTTGTTATTGGCCTCCTCACTGGACATAACACCTTGAGAAGACATCTATATATATAATGGGGCTAAGTAATAACCCCATTTGTAGTTAATGTGGTATTGAGGAGGAAACCTCAGTCCACGTTCTGTGTGAGTGTGAGGCCTTGGCCTCACTCAGGTATACATATCTGGGTTCCTTCTTTTTGGACCCGGAGGACATTAGGGTACTAGGCATGGGGCCATCTCGAAATTTGTTGAAGGAACAGGGCTCCTATAACCTAGTACAGAATATGGGGCACAAGGGGCCTGTCTTAAGGGCTATGTGCATCGGGCACGGAAGGGCTCAAACCCAAATACTGTTCTGTTCTATACTAGAGATTACAATGGACTGGACACGTACAAAGACTCCCTCTCAACCATATATCCATAAAACCATGCAAGCTGAGTTTACTAGCAGTCTACCAGTGGGGACAACCAGCTTTAAATTGGAGGAAGGTGTACAAGAATGTGCTGCCAGACATCTCCGGTGTCACAACTGGCAGCTGACAGCACAGAATAGAACAGTTTGGAGGCATAAATTATGCGAGTCCAAGAGTTGGCTATGGGATGTAGTGCCATACAAGCATTGTCTTCTTGGTGTTGTAAAGACCTGCATCAGTAAGACTCTGTATTTCATTGCTTGCAATGCACATAATCCAGAGTGTTAAAGAAGAGATGCTGATAAAATACAGTGGGGTTTGCTGGAATGAACGTAATTGGTTCTAGAACCTCGTTCGTTACAGCATCTGTTTGTTACAGCATTCATTGAAATATGTGTATTTAGGGGTACTCCATTCCTGGCCAACAGCCTAGTGAAAAATTACCATCCAACTGCTTAAACTAGAGATTCCCTTCGTGACCTGTGCACTTTTTATTTCTTCCTTATTTTTTAAAATTGTACTGATTGTTGATTTAGCCATACCATATTTAGCACTTAGATCTCCTACACTTTTTCCACTTTCTCGCTTGGAAATGATTTCTTACTTAATTTCTAAGTTAACTGGCTTTCTCACTCTGTTTTTCTTGCTCATGGCTAAAATTATATAGGACAATAATTAACAAAAAAATATTTTCACTGCTGAAGGCCCTACTAAGCAGATAACTGAAATAAACTGATAACTGTACCTCACAAATGATAACTAATATGATGACTGATGCTCTAATCAAAGAATGATGGCCTGACACGTCATTCGCATGTGTGTGCTACTTCGGATGATAGTAATCTTCTGTGTTTTTTGTAGCATCTGTTTTCGTTGTAGCTTAGCCAACTGTATTTGGACTTAAGAGAGAGGAAGTAGGAGGAGAATGTAGACAATTGCATCATGTGATGGGGTTTGTGAACTGTACTGCTTGCCAATATTGTTATAATGATGAAATGAAGGTGGATGAGATGGGTTGGGTCATGTGGCATGCATGGGAGATAAATGCGTACATTGTTTGGTGGAAACATCTGAAGGAAAGAGTCTACTTGGGAAACCTATGTGTAGATAGGCAGATAATATTAAAATTGATGTGCAAGACATCTGGCGGTTGGCAGGGGGGGAAGGGACTTTCTTGGCCGGATACATCTTGCATAAGGGGAAGTAGCAGTGAAAACCAGGCATTCTCAATATTAGTACTATATACAAGTGTACAGAGAGGTTTATGCTCCAGCCATGTTAATCCATGGGAAATGGCTTCTTTTGTTCATTGGTTGGGCCACAGCTGTCCTGGTGATGAACATGGCAGACCCTCTTTCTGCAGACTTTGCCGTAGTCATCCAGTGCATAGCCATTTACTGTACCAAGCTACCAGAGCTCATATAATGTCATGTACAAATAAGTATTAACATTGCAACGCTTCATCTATTTTGTGTTTGTGAATGTGGAGGTGTGCACATGCTCAGTTTTGTGTTCTGAAATGAAACAAAGAAGTAGCATTCTCTTACAGCTCATTGCAAATATTTTGCATGTTCTACAAACTGTAAACACTCACCTATGTCATCTGTTGAATTCATGAACAGACTAATGAAGCTGTTACTGCCACGATAGTCGAAACAGTAGTAATAGATTGTTGCACCTCTCTTAGAATGTAACTTCACGGCTGAATTTGTCCCGGCAAGGAAAAGTAAATCTGTAAGCATCTGTCATAGAGACGTTCTACTTCAATGATGTATTCAAAGACAATGCTTGAAAGACATTTATTTGACATCATATAATAGTATATTTTGTTTGTATTTGCTGTGACTCTCGTGAAATGTAAAGTTGTCCTTGTGCATTTCATGAAGATATATGGAGGGGTGGAGGTATATCACCAAGCATTCCTAATCTTGATTGGGCAGCCTCAAGTTCTGGCTCCTCTACCCCATTGAAGCAAATCCCTGTTATGAATTAATATTAAAACAGATCTTAAAGAAATCATGTTGATGCAGACTGATTTGTTGTGTGTGATCTTGTGTAGATTGTAATGAATATTTGGTTTTCATGAACACATTGGTATTACTTGACTGTCATCTGAAAAAGGATTATTCACTATGCAGTTACTATGTTGCAAACATTACAACATTACAAACCTTGAACTGAAAGTGAATATGAGAAGTGTCACAGTTTATAAGTGACAACAAGCATAAATTTCAGCCAAAAACTGGCTAAATAAACTGTTTTCCTAAATCTCCAAAATTAACGAATTTTTATCACTGTTGTGCAACAATAATCTCAAGTAAATAGAGAACTGGAAATAATAATGATTCTCAAAGTATATACATGGGTGAGTCACACAGTGTCTAGAGACATTATTTGAATTTTTTTCTGTTGGCTGTACTCCTGTAGAGGGCATACAGAAACTTGTGGCCCAATGGTCTAAATGTACCGAAAATAAAGGTGATTATGTGGAAAAAGTATGCTGCTGTACAGACTGCAGTAATACTGTATTGTGTGCTGAGCTGTTCAATTTAAAGAAGCTGAGTGTTCAGTTCTGTATCACAACAGCCTGCCGTGGGGTCCTAAGTTAGGCAGGTGAATCAAGTACATGTCCCGTACCGAACTCACTTAACTGTATTATCTATCCGTGGGCCTCCCCAAATCCCTTCTGATGGTCTGACTAAAATTTTTGTATTTAACCTGTTTTTCCCGTGTGTTCTCTTTGCTACATTGTCTTAAGCGCCCTATACACTCTGCATTAAACTGAGTGATTTTACTGTGTCATGTCATACCTGATGGAAAAAATGAGTAAACTGCACAGTTTTGAAAGGCAATACCACAAGCTTCAGAACTGTCCTTTTCAGTCTTTCACACAGAGAACTGCGCAGTTCACCCAGGGTATTCCACAGTTTCCTCAGTTTACCTGCCGACGCCACAATGGCATCATCTCAAGGCACGTCTGTTTCTAGCAGTTCATTCAGTAGATGAGTATTGCATGACATATTCCTTTTCAAATACCACTTATTACTCCACATTTTTACGTTCTATTTTCTTCTTGTCAGATAACATTATGGCCAATGTGGCTAGCAAACAACAAACAACAGCCTTGTTTTTATCGGCCATAGTCACATGCACAAGTAGACAAACAGAACTGACAAAAAAAACTGACAAATCTGATGGGAAACCTGTGCTGTGATAGAGAACATTCAGTTCAGTTTTTTGTGCAGCTTTTTTTACAAAGTTAACCTGCGCAGTTTAACTTACAGTGTATGGGGCCCTTTAGATTTAATGACCCAAATAATATGCAGTGAATCCTACAGATTATGAAAGTTCTCATATTTAAGTTTACCCATCCTTCTCTTATTATGTCTGTTATAGCTTAGATATTCCACTCAGTATCCTCTTATCAAGTACCGTTGTTCTCAGTTTTTCCCTTACCATAACGGACCCAAGTTGGATGCTTATGCTAAACTTTATACTATATAAGCAAATAGAAAATAATTCCTTACATCTGTAACACTTGAGAAAACTGCAGCACTATTTGATTTGTCTCTGAAGTAGAATTTCTGGATCTTTTGAGCCACATCCTTGGCAACTGATTTGTCGTCAGGGTTAGAAAGCAGTGTTGTTATGAGAAAACTGTCCTCTAACTTAGAATCTGATTCCTGTGGCAAACCTGTAATGCATAAAGTATCAGTTGTGGTTGTGACCTTGACCATTGGAATATTAGTTGCACTGGCAAATGTAACAATATTATAGAGCACCAGTAAAAACAACAACAAAAATGACAACACCACCACCACCACCACCACCACCACGACCACCACATCCACCAACACCAACACCACTACCGCCAGTGCCGTCGCCACCGCCACTACCACCACTACCACCACCACCACCACCACCACCACTGACAACAACAACATTATTAGTACTTGTAGTAATAGTAGTGTTAGTAGTGGTGGTAGTTGTGCCAGTAGTAATTGTAGTGGTGGTGACAAGAAAGATATTTACTACTACTGTTATGACTGCTGCTGCTGCTGCTGCTACTACTATTACTACTACTACTACTACTACTACTAAATATAAGCAACCTGGTGGGAAATGAAGCTCTAGCCTATTGACATACTTTTGTACTCAATATGAAAAACATCATGCATGTGTCTGCATTAGCACATACCGTCCATAAACATCATGTATATGTCTGCATTAGCACATACCATCCATAAACATCATGTATGTGTCTGCATTAGCACATATCGTTTATAAACATCATGTATGTGTCTACATTAGCACATACCATCCATAAACATCATGTATGTGTCTGCATTAACATATACTGTCCATAAACATCATGTATGTGTCTGCATTAGCACATACCTTCCATAAGAACAGCAACTAAAGGAGAAAAATGTATGATCTACACAGTGGTTGTTATTGATCATATTGCAAGGGCAGGGAAATTATACATGGGTGAGTCAGACACTATCTGGAACAAGTTTTAAAAGTTTGCTTTGTTGGCTGTACTGGTCACTTGTAGCCTGGCTGACTAAGCTCACTGGTAATAATTGTGATTGTCAACAGTACAGACCCAAATACAGAATGTTATTTTGTTTTAAAACAAGAATACAAGTAATGACTTAGGTCAATCAAAGCTCTAAGACAGGCTGTATATGTACAATTGAGAAAGAGAAAGTAAGAAATAGGTAGTTAGGTACAGAAATCTGATGAAGATGGGCGTTTGACAGCTACTGGCTTGGTGGATGGGAATATAAGAGATTAGGAAAGGTAATGGTTTGCTTTGAACTTAATTACTGTGGTTCAGAACATTTTCAAATGACATGCCCTTCTAGTGACAGTAACCATTGCAGTTCCAAGGTGGCAGAAATTTATTAGACTTTTTGATGTAAACGTTTCGTCTCACCTGCTTGGGAAGAATCTGGAAGATAGGCTCTCATAAGCGCTCCATCACTTGATGTTAACCCCACCATCCAGGGCACAAGTTCTAGATCCTTACTGAGCAATATATTCTTGGAGTAGTCAGTTAGGAACGCTTCATCTCCTTCCACCAGGTGGTTCTCAACAACTGGTATGAACGGCATAGTGTAATGTGTGTCATCCTGGAAAGTAAAATGGCTTGTCAACATCAAATATATCACTATGAATTATGATCTATATTAATATTCTAAACTTGGCCACTTGCACATTATTAACTCTTTGCTAGGAAGGCATATTGATATGCAAGCAATTCACTTTCAGTAATAGAAGAATATGAGTGGCAGTTCCTCTCCCTGACCTCCACAATGCATACAGAATATTTAGGCTCCAACTGAATCCCAAAGATTCTGAACCCTGTCAGTCTTGCCAGGAGTTGAACCTTGAAATCAAAGCATTATTTCTTTGTATTAAATTGATCACACTATTATAACTAAGCGTGGGTGATGTTCCCCATTGGCCAGTAGTCAGCGTCCAAATGTGTGGACCACACTTCCTATGGACAGGACAATTAAATGTATACTTCTGCATAACAAGGAAGGTGTTTGAAGTATATCGTATAAGTGGACTGACTTTTCTCTTAGAAAGATGTGATTCATTATCAGAAGACTTCGTCACCAGGTTTGAAGTTGGAAATTTCGTCATCAGCCATTCCCACATCTGCTCACAAACATATCTGCCATCAAAGTAATCAATTCTCACAATACCTTCCCCAGGAGAAACTAAGCTGAAATAAATAATGCTAATTTTTTAAAAACATCAAGCCTCACTGCAGTTTGTGTGTAATGTAATATGGCCGAATGAAAGGCACTTTGCTTTTGTAAAGTTACTAATTTTGTAAAGTCATTGACTGGATACTTACAGGCACTGTATTTAAAGTCTATGTAAGCAGGTTAATTTGTGTTTCCTGGTCTGGTGTTCTACATGGTAGTTGTTAGTCTTATTGCTGTTTAGCTTCATAAAATATTCGGCATGTACGTGGCAACTTACTTTAATGGCATGGTCTGCACTGTACAACTTGTATGCATCCTGTTTCCTGAGACAGGAGATAAGGTCTTTGCTTGGGTGAGCAGGACAGTCAAACAGCCCTGCCACTTGCTGTGCAAGAGCCTTTGCCCTTCCTTTTGGTATAACTGCCCAAGGACATGTAGCAGTGCCACTCTGGGAGATGGAGCGGTGGAATAAACCTGTAAATGGAAACATCTTACCTGGAGTAAAGTCAACAGTCCAAAAAGTGTCCATCCCTAATTCAAATTGATGTCTTTAATGTACGATATATTGTGCTGTTTCAGACATGGGGAGGATATACTGACTGTAGTTTATTGCTATTAGTATGGAGTTCAAATTATGGGCTGATGGTGAAAAGGAGACTGTTTTTCTCGATTTCAAACTTTTGCCACGTTCTGAATGTTGCATTCTTTCTTTTGGGTTATTTGCCAGTTTCTGAATTGTATTTTCCGACGTTTCTGGTCACTCTGTATGTTCCGTTTTCATGGGCGGTGTAAGCAGGAGGAAGGGACACACCGGGTGTTCCGAAATGTCGGCAAATAAAATCCAAACGCCGGGGAATCGCTCAAAAGAAATAGTACGACGAGACTGTTTTTGTTTTAGCTTATGTGTGCAGCAGTCATGTTGAGCAATAAAGGGACAAGAAGCAGATAGGATAACTGGTGCTTGTCAAGATTCATTATGACTGCATTGCAAATATGAGCAAATAGTTGCATGTGTAACATTTTGTCATTTTTTTAAGTGAAATGTAAGAAACATTTTGATGCCTTTAAAGCAATTACATGCTGTTTATAAAAAGATATAACATTTGTTTGCTTAATTCAGCACTATGTGATGAAGGTGAGGTCCTTGACACATGCTTAACCTCGGTTGGTTCTTAAGCTTCATGTTCTGAATGATTTACCACCACCGAAGGAGTCGATAGTACACATATGATAAGAGCATGGATGTAACCCAGAGCTGTTCTGTCCACAGTGGTCAAGAGAAATTTATCTCCCACTGCAGAACGTTTAACCATGGTCGTTTTACTAGAATGACTGAGTAAACTTGGCTGAGCTATTTATAAGATTTTCACTGTTTGTCACTTCGTTTCCATGCTTGGGGTAAGGCTGGGCGACAGTTTTGGTACTTCTTACCTTTGCTGGCAGGTGAGAGCATGTGCAGGTGAGTGCTGACACCACCTGCACTCTCACCAAATATAGTCACGCTGTTCGGGTTTCCACCGAACACTGCGATATTGTCACGCACCCAGCGCAGTGCTGCCACTTGATCTTTCATTCCATTGTTACCAGGACACACTGCATCTTCAGTACTTAGGAATCCTGTGAACA
>Ga0268261_10001034_pt1 | contig 18753 bp, 18 predicted proteins | sample TergutNc150P1_FD_190353 | JGI IMG/M metagenome (GOLD analysis project Ga0268261, IMG submission 190353) | Nasutitermes corniger P1 segment gut microbial community from laboratory colony in Florida, USA - Nc150 P1 (SPAdes) (version 2) | ecosystem: Host-associated > Arthropoda: Insects >...
ATATATATATATATATATATATATATATATATATATGACATTAGTAGCCTAAGGGTTAATGATTTAACGCTTATCCTGCTAACGTGGAGAAAATGGTGATCTAATAACGCCAGCAAATAGCAGATGGGATTTAATTCGGGGCTTAAAGGGTTAACGTCCACGAAACTGAGCTTGACTTTGCTAGCAGACATTGCAGTGTTAAATTTTTTCAGTGCTGGTGATCCTTTGTGACGAAACCCCATTGACTCATGTTCTCAGCCTCGAAATCATGAACTCAACTTTCATTCTCCGTGACGACTTTCACGTTCATAGGGCAGCACAAACTGTTGGCTAGTGTCTACCCGCTTCTGTATCAGTGTAGGAGTGAGAATTCGTGGCACCCACTGCGCACATATTTTGGTAGCCCACTTCTGCAGTTACTGCCTGCACTATTCACTTAAAATGCTCGTTTCATCTGCTGGATCCTGCAGACAAGCACGGCGACATTCCTGTCCATAAAAGAACAAAGCCATAAGTGGAACTGAAAAATTAGCGTTTGTGTGAATATAAACAAAATAATGTTCAAGAAACTGTATATACCGAAAATGGGGAACTTTCTCAAGATACATTAGACGATGGAATGTTCAGATACTCTTCAATGCAGTTGAGAAAGCCAACGGCTTATAAAAAACACAAGGAAAAATATGTGAAATGATAAAAACTTAGACAAGGCTCTAAATATCTGGAAACTCGATATAAATTAAAGCTTCCAAAGAGCTACAGACAATAAGAATTTCAAAAAACGGTTTCAGCGTAGGGTGCTTGTGAAGTACTCGTATAAACATCTGACATCGAAAAATTCAACTTACTACGAATGAGGTGTGTTTTATGCGCCTCTAGAATTTGTAAAATCAGGTGGACAAGCAACAAAAACTAGTAACTTGTAAATTTTCTAAGTGGAAACATGCACTGGCTTATTTTGAGAAATGCCAAAAGAAAAATTATCACGTAAATACTGTTTCTATTTACGAAAAATTTCTGGATTAAGGAAGTAGCAAACTTTCTTTTTTGGAGTCAACTAGATAAAATAAAACAGCAAAAGCCACAATAAATACGAAAAAATTAATTCCAACTAGTAAACTCTAATTTTTTTGCGGAAGACAAAGAACAAAGTTGCGTGGTCGTAAAACTATGGGGTATTTTCCACACCTAACGAGCAAAGTGTAAATAAAGACAACTGGACAAACTACTATTCGTACGATACCGGATTGACGACATAGACGAACATTTAAGTAAGCGTATCGAAATGTGTGCTAAAATGCTACGTCCATTAGTTGGGAGACACAAAATAAAATTATGAATACACGTAATGATTTTATATTGCAAAAATAATGTCCCGAGTAAATACTGCTAAACATTTTCCATTATTTCCAGATGCAACCATAGATATTTCTACAGCTGGACAATTTTCGCTCTGCGTTATGTGGTTGAAGGATGAGTAAAATTTGTGAAGAAATTTTATATTTTGTGCCAGTAAGTAACACATAAGGCCAGGAACTGATCGAGAAACTTGTCGAAATTAAAAAAAAAAAAACATCTTTGAACTTACACACTTGAGAGTTCAAGGTTAAAATGCGGCGGTATCAGTGAGTGGAAAGTTCAAAGGTGCACAAAGCACCATACCGTTTTTTTTTATTCCGGAGTCTCTATGTGCTCACTTCGCCTCTCATGCTATAAATTTGGCTGCTGGAAACGTATCAGATCTACAACGTACAACAAACTCCACTGGAAAGACGGTAAAAACGCAGTTTTTTTAAATAAACCCAAAAGATAGGGTCTGTTGCAAAGAATGATTTCCCAGCATGCTGCAGAATCAAGTAAAGCATAACTAGTAACGCTGTCTCCAACACCATGGGTGGAGTGCAATGAATCTAAAGGTAGTGATAGAACTACTTGACCTTATATATTATATTTTGTAAGAAATGAACACCTGGCAAGTTAAAGTTTTTTCTCACCTGCACTTATTCTTGCGAATTCAGTTCTTGAAACATTTTTCATTATTTCGTTGTGCACAATACAAAGTTTTTCTCACATACATTACCTTTAAGTAAAACATCGCAAACAATTGATTGTCATCTTGTGTCTGCAGGAAATCACATTTCTCTTTTCATGGCACATTAACAAGATGCAAAAAATTTGCAAGTCACATTCCACAATATCTATGAACTGGCTAAAAGCCAACTTGCTTGGAAAGGAATTAAAAAGACCAAGGAGTGTTTCAAAACAAACAGGTGGGGATATTATGTCAGCACACTCTGTGGAGGAATACTAGTGCAGCTCTATTTTCATGCCATTCAGTGACCATATAATAAGCCAAATAATTGACAGGTTTATTAAGCATAAAGTTTCCGCCAAGATGTAAAGGAGAACTTCGTTCTTCTGGGATGTTAGGCAGTGTAGAGCGGTAGTTAGTTCCGAAAACCCACCCGTCTCCTTTGACTGCTTCGCGCTTGAGGATGGCACTGACAAGTTGTCCGGAAATGTCGGTAAAGTAACTACCAATCTACGCGGCATAACATGCCAGAAGAACAAAGATCTCATGTCGCTGATTCCTTTTCCTCCCTGTTGCCTTCTGGAAGAGACTTGGTCAAGGCTCAAATAGGAAGATCACTGAAGCTTGCCAGATTTTACAATACCTATCTTCCTGAGTGCAATAATGTCATTTTTGAAGGTTGGTAAAAACTTGACACCGAAGTTACAGCAATAAAACGGCGTCAGGAATTCCACCAAAAACTGCGATTGATGCTCTTGGTCAGTGCGGTGAAAATTATTGTCCAAATATTTTTGTCCTGCCAAACAATATTCGCTTCTTTACCATATAAGGAGAAATACGAGCGAGAATTCCTTTTCTACATTGCGGCGAATAAAAAAAACAGTTGCGAAACGCAATGGGACAGGGTGGACTGAAGGGACTGGCCCTTCTCCATATCCACAGAGAAAATAAAGTCAGTCCCAAAGAAAAGGTTCTTAACATTTTGTATGAGAAGATGCCCTTAGGTGTCACCAGACTCTTGTCTGGTGACACCTAAGGGCATCTTCTCAGAAAAGTGTATTTAAAAGCAAAAAATAGAGATACTGAGATTTATTGAATAAAAGCTTTTGGAGTTTTAACCATAAATTACTTTGTTGCCTACATTCATTATTGAATGAAAAGCTAAATTTCAGTCAGACATTGGTGAAAATACAATTGCTGTTATCTCCCACGCAAGTTCGGAACCCTGAAATCTATCCATGGACCTCAGGTTAAGAACCGCTGACTGAGGCGAACTTATGTAAAGAACCAAAAAATTAGAACTTGTGTTTTAAATTAGGTAAGTGGATTTTAAATATGTGGCAAGATTTTATAATAGATTTTAAAATCAAACATAAATTATACATACACTTGGAGTCAGCTAGCATGTTCATTTTGAAAATCCACATTTTATTTCAAACCATTTAGTTACATTTAAAATGTGATCATCTCCTATTTCTTGAGAGTTCAACTTCCACTGAAGTGTTTCCAAGCATTAGTGCCAACCTTTAGGAGACCATCTGCCGTTTTTAGCCATAAAATTTGCAGCACAAACAAAAGCGACATCTGCTTTCTTAGAATTAGTTTTAAAAAATCTGTCTACACTTTTCTTTTTTCGACACTCTTCACGCATAGAATGCATAAGAAAATTATAGGTTATTAGTAGCTCTCGAAAAAATCAAAATCACTGCCGACAATCTGTAAAGGACCTCTTGTAGTGTCAAAAATATGGTCAATTGCCTAGACATACTTTTCTGTTAATGTATTATATAAACGGCTTCAATCTTTGCAAGAGTAATATTGATTTCACTAATTGGTTTTTGCCTTCGTAAAATATAGTAGTGTCCATCTGTTCTTCTTCTTCTTCCTCCTCCTCCTCCTCTTCTTCGTCACCTTCACAAGAAAAACTTTGCAACACTACGAATTTTTTTATTGAAGTCTTCTACTTAAAACGCCTTCATTTCTTCCTTGTTATGTTTTGACCATTCCTCGGCCATGTCTCTGTTTATGCCAGCCATAACTGTGGAACAATTACGTGACAACAATTATTAAAATTTTTTTTATAAATAATAACTCATATTCGATTTCGTCAAAAAGCCAATTCAAGCAAAATTTATTTTTACACCGCACACGAATCACAACTCTAAACTGGTTATGTTCGGTAGCAATTACGCCAGACTACCTAGCAAACGAAGAAACAATGGGACTGCTGTCGTAGGATTTATACTAGCTCCCACAATTGACTCCAGAAAGGTAGGTAAGTTACGACGTGAAACTTACGATAAAGTCTAAAACACGGACGCGTAGGTCAGTTTCGTAACAGAGTATGCTGTGTGCTGAAGGATTCCCTTGTTTTATACTCTGAAAATTTAACTTGGTTTTCTTTCTTAGTTTGTTGCATTTTTAAGTAGTAAACCATTTTATCTCCGAGACATCTGAAAGGAAGGCGTAAATAAAATTATCATGCCTCGTAAGTCAACGCGCGGAGCATGTCAAAATACAGGTCCCGGGACAGGCGCCTCGCTCGCCCTGCCCTCAGAACTCCACTGGACCATGTGATTATCAGCTGCCTCTTCACCTCGGAGGTCTGAGTTCGATACCGGACAAAGCCATGTGAGATTTGTGGTGGAATAAGTGACACTGGGACAGGTTTCCTGCCAAATATTTTATTTTCCCCTGTCAGTAGTATGCCTCCTGTGTTGTAAATTCATTACACGTGTCGGAGAAACAAGTGAGCGAAGCCTGGAAACGTTAAAACAAAGCACTATTCTTTCGGGCATCGGGGAGCAATGAAAAGAAAAGTAAAGTCCTGAAGCTCTCACTAACAGCTTATAGTCTACGTACTGTGGCAAGTGTCTGACACTTTAGGCTAGATATGGAAAAGCGGGTGCCACAAGATATTCATCAATGAAGCATACTACTGTAATACGTTAAGCTCCCTCATTCTAAAAAAAAGTATGTATGTATGTATGTGCGTTTGTATATATGTGTGTATGTGTACGATGTTCTGTGCAGTGTCATAGAGCGCATTACGTAATTAAGGTGTTGATACTGAGATACTGGCAGAGGAGATCTTAACGCTTACGCATACATAATATACACAGTCCGACAATTATATAATAAGACTGAGGTTATAGAATAAAACTGGAACAAAAGACTTGAGTACTATCTGTATTTTATTCAAAGTACATCCCTTCTGCATCGATACAGCGAGTGGCACGATCTAGCAAAGACTGGAACGACCTCTGCACATCTTCTTGTGGTATGGCCCGTAGACTCGATGTCACAGCTCCTTGGATGTCTTGAACATATTCAAAGAGGTAACTTCAGTTTGGGGAACAGAAAATAATCACAGGGGGATAAATCAGGGGAGTAGGGCGGATGATTGAGCACACACACTTGTTTTCGGGCTAAAAATTCTTGTACAGCAACTGCCCGGTGAACCGGTGGATTGTCGTGAAGAAGAAACCAACTGCCTGGTGCCGAGTACTCGGGCCGGACACGGCGAATCCTATTCCATAGGCTTTCCAGAACACTCAAATAAAAACTTCCAGTGACAGTTTCTCCTTCAGGGACAAACTCGTGGTAAATAATTCCCTTGCAGTCGTAGAACCACACAAGCATTGTCTTCACTTTTGACTTTTGAAGACGAACTTTTTTGCCTTTTGGTGATGCTGGTGACTTCCATTCAGCAGTTTGGGGTTTAGTTGTGGGATCATAGCGAAAACACCAAGTTTCATCCTCTGCTACAATCGAATTCAAGAAATGTTTATTTCTACGAACACTTTTAATGATGTCTTTTGCGTACTGAACACGCTTGTGTCTTTGATCAGCAGCAATGAATGCGGCACAAACCGGGAAGCGACCTTTCTCTTGCCCAAGTCTTCCACTAAGATTTGACGAATCGTCTCCCTGTTAACACCAAACTCATCAAGCATCATTCTCACAGTCGCACAACGTTCTTCTTGAATTCATTCTTTCACTTTCGCAATGAATCCCTCGTTACGAACAGAAAATGGACGCCCAGGACTGGCTTCATCCTCAATCGTTTCCACACCACTTTTGAATCGTGCATACCACCTGAATATCTGTGCACGAGATAAACAATTATCCCCATACACTTGTCTCATCATTTCCACGGTCTCAGCTGCAGTTTTCCCGAGTTTAAAACAGAATTTAATGTTCGTTCTCTGCTCCATGCCGCTACTGGGACCACGTCCTCTCACTAGCTGCACAACATGGCGCCGTATTTCCCATCATGCTCAGCGTGGAACGTTGCGGTGTTGCCAGATTACAGATGAAGTCTGGTAACATGGATGGCATGCATTGCATCATAGATGGCACTTCTATCTTGGTCAAAATAAAATCAGTCGCATTATATAATTGTCAGACTGTTTATATGTATATATGCATATATAGAGTGTTTCTTTTCCTGCTTGATCGACAAGCGCCGACATGACGTTCTAATGAGTTTTTGTTAGATTTTCTAAAGGTTATTATCACTGTGATCGTTTATCTCTTTCCCGTCATCCACTGTTAAACATCTCCGAGACGTGGAGTACGACGCAACGCTGGCATAGAATCGGGTGGAGCCCTGGAACGGCGCTTATCGGTCCAGCAGAAGAAACACCCAACATCATCATCATTATCATCATCATCGTCGGCTCTACGGCCCTGGGTGAGCTTTGACTTCTTCACACTATATGTGTAATAAAAGTAACGTTCACCCTAGAACAGGCCACGAACGCCCGGAAGGAGAGCAGAGGTATAGCTCTACTTTTTCTTAAACCTCGGCCCTAGATGGGGTGGATGGTCAAAGCCACAACCCGGCCGCTTTACCCCCGGTAAAGACTCGGTACCCATTGCATAGGAGGCTGGGTGGGCCTCAGAGCCGGAACGGACAGGTACGGAAAATCTCGCCCCCCGCGGGATTCGATCCCCGGACCGTCCAGCCCGTAGCGAGTCGCAATACCGACTAGGCTATCCCGGTTCCCAGTGTATGTGTAATAGAGTATTATATGCGTATAAAAAGGTATGTACCTATATGCAACAGTGCTAGAGGCCACTGCATCCACCGTGTTCATGGTCTGACTACGGACCTGATTGTACTAATAATACTAGGGCACTAAGACAAGAAACCATAGAGTTGAGAACTGCGGTGTTCTAAGCTATTTATGCCCGAAACGCCGTAAGGAATTATGGCTACTCGCTGCGTAATAGCCTAGAAGAGCGCAGGTCTCATATACTTCGCGGCGAAAGCCATAAATCACACAACCATAGAGTGAGCCGTAATAACGGATGCGAAACAGCGTACATACGTAGCTTTAAAGTGCATGTCAGAAAATGCATAATGGAATAAAAATAATGTACTTAGTCAAAAACACAAACCCATTGTCTTAGAGAAAGGGACGACACTGGTGCAGGCATACTGTATTTGCCCCCCCCATCCACCCATACTATAATTTCACTGTCTTTTTACTCCAGGCTGCAATGAAGCTGACCGCAAACGCTGGTGCCATAAGATCGGACTTTACTTTTCTTTCCATTGCTCCCCGATGCCCGAAAGAATATTGCTTTGTTTTAACGTTTCCAGGCTTCGCTCACTTGTTTCTCCGACACGTGTAATAAATTTACAGCATAGGAGGCATACTATTGACAGAGGGAAAATAAAATACTCGGCAGGAAACCTGTCCCAGTGTCACTTATTCCACCACAAATCTCACACGGATTTGTCCGGTATCGAACTCAGACCTCCGAGGTGAAGGGGCAGCCGATAATCACATGGTCCAGTGAAATTTAGACTCATCTTTGTCAACGACAGTGGCTCTGTGACAGCCTTACTAGATTGTTACGCTGGGCAGAGAATACTTCGCTCAGCTGAAAGCTTTTAGTATTCTTTCAGACCCTTTCTACTTTGTGAGGTCTTTGTGGTTCAATTCAAAATATTGTCGCAAGTTATCCAGTTTTGGGACAACAATTGAGTCACCGTGTATGACATGTACGGATTTCTTATGAAATTCATAAGAAATACTTATCTGGCCACACAAAATTAAACACAGGGTGCTTAATTTAAGTCACAAGTTAGTAAGTCGCACGGCAGTAAAAATACAATTATAACCATGACGGGCCACGGAATAACGCAATAAACTATACAATTTTGTTTTAGCGCTGGTTAGGAACTGAGCAGCACAGCACATTTCATTTTCACCGTCGTAAAGAAGAAGATCAATTGTTTCGGTCAGAACCTCAACGCGGTGTTCCAAAGTGAGTACAGCGTGTCGGTCTCTTTCGCACTTAAGAAGGTCAGACATCCTGACTTAAAACGAAGATATGGATTTTGTGCGCTGCTGCAATTTACTTTGTAGGTACAGTAAAAAGTGGTGGCTGTCGCCATTTTTAGATACACGAGAAAGACAAGCATCAGGACTGATGATTATACTGTCAGATGTGTTAGTTTACTAATATTGTTAGCATAACAGTAATCACATTTCGCATGTGACCCGCGGTTCATATGTTATTAATGCCTGATTTAGATGAAAGACTAGCTCGAAAAGGGTAACGGCACATTATAGTACACAGAAGAAGAAACCAGTTGCACAATAGATGTCACCAGAGCGTCGTACATATGAGATTACACACCTCCCAGCATCGTAGAACGTAAAGTTGCTCCTTGTTACTGATTCTCGCAACTCGTGAAACCTGCATGACGTGTTTCAGTCACCCGCGTCACGACAGCTTTTTTTAATTTAGGGAATCGCTTTGTAAATACCTTAATGCTGCTTTTATTTATTGAATGTAAGCGGCTGCATCGGTTCCCGCACATCTTGTACTTTCTTGTAATGACAGTCGATTTTTCTCAGTCAGCAGCGTATTTCTTCCCAAGCGCTAATTACTCTGTTTCTCACAGCCATGTCCCATGTGGACGCCTCTCACTCTCTGCAACTGAACCTCTTCTTACTCAGAGCTGTCGCAATGTGGCCTGTGCGCCACGGCCCAGCTTGCTCGGTTCTGGGTTACCTCTCTTACGTACTGGCGCTCTCCGCCTTCGTTTTCTGGTTCGGGGAGCTCGGGACTGTCGTACGTGTCCGCGACGATGCGAAACAACTTCTGGGCTATGTTGGCCTCTTGTGCGGCCATTTTGTGTCGCTCTATAAATGGTTCGCCCTGGTCGTCAATCGGAGAGAACTTCAGCGTTTGGTGGACTCCCTTAACAATTGCCTGCAGACAGGAGCCGCCGCTGAACGCTCAGCAGAGCTCCACCGCTTCACTAAGACAGCCAATAGACGCGCCACAATTATGACAGTCTGCTGGATGGTTGGTGCCATGTACGTTACACTGTACTGGTCTATAACGCCACTCCTGCATAACGGAAGTCTTGTGGAGCTGCCCAGTCTTGATGCCAACGAGACTTTCAAGTAAGACCTGTACTGTGATATTTATAAGTGTAACAGGAAAGCGACACAGACTGACAGTCATTTTGTTGCAGGCAGTTTTATTTCCTGCCTTTCGGCGAATGGCCGTTCCTGAACACAAGTAGTTCCCCAGTGTACGAACTGCTGTACACGGTCTGGGCCACTGGCAGCGTCACGCACGGCTGGATACACGCCTCCTGCGACTGCTTCTACCTGCACGTCATCACCATCATCTGCAGCCACTTCGAGTTCCTGATAGCGACACTGAGCCCGGTGGAGCAGTACTCGGAGCTCGCAGCCTGCATTCGTCATCACGAGCAGTTACTTAGGTGAGTACTGTTCGAATTGGTTTCTGAACCGTACCCTGCTCCATGACAGCGTCATTCGTTCCTGTTTCAGTGCTGCGAGGGATCTCAACACCATCTTTTCTTCCGTCATGTTTATGCAGCTGTTCAACACGCTGTTCGCGCTCTGCACGTTTGCGTTCGACGTGAGCACTGTGAGTACACAACGGATTTTGGTGCGAAGCACATAGGACATTGAAAACAGATGGAACGAGTCCTGACAGTAGCCTAATACCTCATTGCAGATACAGCCTGGCAGAGGCGACTCTGGCCTATCCAGTAAAGTGGGGTTCTTCGCTGCAACCATTTTCCAGTTGTATATCTATTGCACGGCGGGGAGTCGCCTAACGGAACTGGTATGTTACAGCCCAAATAATGTGTGATTCCATAAACAGCACTTTAACGCCAAACAATATAAATGGGTTATTTCTTTCGAAAGTTGGAGTAGCATGGGTGGCTTGAATTTGTTCCGGTATCCATTGCCAAAACGGATGTAATTACGAGTACGTGGTATATGAGCACGAATTACCTTCATTTTGTCTGTTTTTTATACATTTTGTTTTCACAAAATTTGATGTAGTAGCCTACTGACACCTGAAACCCGCTCTTTGTTTATTATTCCTTAGTTTTTAGAAACTCTTCATTATGTCTGGGCACATTAATATGACATTTTCAATTTACACTTTGGCCTGACTTCTGTAAGTAGCAATTTGTCCAGGTGAATAGTATTGCGCACCCCACTAAAATCGAAGAAGTACTTACTTTCTCTATTGAAGAAAGAGAGAAGACATAATTTCTTCCGAATAATATGGTTTTGTGTTACAGTATACATTTTGCGCAGGGCATTTGCTTTCCCGCAGGAATAAGACAGATCTCTGGGCCAAGAAAAATTTGTACTTTAATTCAAAATTTGACGCGTACTGTCGACAGCGCCTTTGGTTTGGCTTGGTGCACATTTTGCAGGACACACGACTTTCGGGCACGAAGGTGAACGGTTGATATCCTGATTCAGTCCTCCATTTCTTACTTTCGGCGTAATAAATTTCGAAGTTAGAAGGTGCCTGTCTGAATCTAGCAAAATTTTGCGTAAGCCTACTTAATAATATGGAAAATACAGCGCAAGTCATTGGAACATTACTGTTGTGGCAAAACATTTACGCAATAAACAAATACAAATTCCCAAGCGCCGCGTAATTTGATGACGAAGTGCTCAAGCAGAAGCCATCAAGATATCAGCGTCAAGTTACAAATTTTAAATGCAACAGATTTTGAATAAGTCATAATTACGTGGTAATTGACACAACCACAACTGGAGATAAAATTCTGGCTTCGGCTTTAGACCTCTCCACTATATTCTTTCATATGTATCTAAAACCTATCCTGAGGACACAAACAGAAGCCTCGCCTATCATACAAACCACACAGCCTTAAGCAACGGACACAAGAAGTACACAACTCTAACCCGTCCGGCGGAATTACACCATCAACGGCAGCAGGGTGCCGCCGATGGTAGTGGAAGCTTAGACTTTTCCTGCCATCCTCTATGTAAAGCTACTGTGCAGTTTCTATTACAAAACAACGGGCTCTGGTCAATTTTCGAAACAGTTTATTTGTCACTAACTTCGCCGACCGGCGGCGGCCGCTCTGTCGGTATAGTTCGCTCGCGGACTAAGGCCACGGAGAGTTATTTGTTTAGTCCCTTATTCCGTAAAGGGGTGACTTCCAGACGTGGAAGGGTGCTGGGAGTATGGCAAATAAGACAGTCCACAAGGAACCGTCCGCCCTGTGAGCTGAACCTGCGTGTAATAGACTAGTAGGCTGTATTGTGAAATAGGCCGTAATGTGTCAGGTTGGACAAACCGTGTAACACAGGTTCATAAAAGAAAGAGCGTATGACTACGTAGACTGAACTGGCTGACGTCAGGGACGCCATTCAAAACAGTACTACCGTATTTGTCCGAATATAATGCGTATAATGCGCAGTGGCATTCATTATTAATTATGCAGACAGTGTACTAACAAACACGTTGACACAGATGATGATGTTCCAGAGTGGGAGGGTCGCAGACGCTGCCTATGAGACCCACTGGATAGAGAACGTGTACTGGCGACGGCCCTTGGGACTGCTGATAATGAGGGCTCAGAAAACACTAAAACTCACTGGTGGTCCCTTCTACGTCATCTCTTATGAGACCTTGCTAGCGGTAAGCAACATCTGCATTCTTCTAGGTTATGACAACGTGCAGGCTTGTAGGTTGCTACCAACAAATCGAAGGATGAAAGGATAGAAGACAGCCGACGCAATTTTGCAACTTTTCTTTTCCGACGCGCCAAAGACTCGGACCCTTACTCGCAGAAAACTCTCCACCAGATATATGTTCAAGTTGATTTTGTGAGGCGCGTACGTTCACTATCTATACCAACATCTTGTCGCTTAATAATAGTTTAAGTGTGCACGTACGAGTATACAGTGACCATTTTATCTGTGTCTGTTCACAGCATTTACAGCTGTCCTTCTCGTACTTCACTGTGCTGAAGAACATGAATGGGCCTGAAAACTGAGGACCAACATTTTTATCCAGAATATTATCAGACACCAGCATGACATTTGTAGAAGAGTTAGCACAGTGAACACTGAAAAACATCCACGTAATATGTACTGTCCTAGTATCATCACTCGCAAATGATGCGGTGCATTTTAGGGTTCCGAAAGGCTGTTAAAAATAATAATAACGGCTTCAGTGAATTTCAGTACAGATGTCAGTTTTCGTAAACTTCTAGGTTAAAGTTGGCTTTTTCAGCAATATTTAGCACCGTGTGTTCTGGCAGATATGTACCAATATTTCAGAAGAATTTTCTATGTACATCGTGGTGCCTTGCGAAGAAGTAAAAAATTTAATTTTTTGGCATGGATTTTAATGAAACACGCTTTTTCTTTGTGTTTATGTAAAAATAAATGTGCATATCACAAACTACGTAAGTGTTAATATTACATTATTATCCCGATCGAGCATACAGTAATTACCTAAAGTATAGCAATAAAATTAAGAAGTCAATTAAAATAAAACCAAATATATGCAAGTAGCGAGAGCAGTGCATTATGATGAGCACATGTGTTGTGAACAACATAAATTTGAGAACGTTAAAGAAATCTCTTACCTAGGTTCATAAATGAATCAAACCAACTCCATCAGTAGTGAAATCCAAGCCAGGATTCTCGGTGGAAACCGGTGCTATTAGGCATATGGGAAATTAATGAAATCAGGAGCATTAAACAGAAGCTCAAAGTTAAAAATATACAAAAGTTTAATAAGACCTGTAGTGACCTACGGATGTGAGTCTTGGGCACTGACAAATCGAGACGAAAAACACCTCAGAACATTCGAGCGTAGAATATTGAGAAAAATATTTGGCCCAGTGCAAAATGAAGATGGATCCTGGAGAATCAGAATGAATTACGAACTGAATGAACTAATAGAAAACGCGGACATAGTAAGATTTATAAAAAGTAGAAGAATAGTTTGGCTAGGTCACGTGATGCAGATGGATGACAAGAGAATATTAGAGTGGAAAACTATAGGTACGAGAATTAGAGGGAGACCAAGGAAGAGATGGATTTAGGTATCGAAGAAGATATGCAAATAATGGGAGTAAGACGATGGAGAAACCAATGTAAAGAAAGAGCAGAATGGAAGAGAATCATTCAGAAGGCTAAAACCCATAGTGGGTTGTAATGCCAGTCAAAGAACAAGAAGATAACAATAAAATTATAGGCGTATCTGAGACTTGGAAGCAGAAATTAGTAACAAGTTGGTAGTAGTCATTTTTGGTGTTGGTGTTACAACAATGGCTAGCAAAGTACCTCACTTGTCCCCTCACCGGACTCCGTGTGTTCACGGAGTCTACCACAAACACCAAATACACTCCTCTTCTAACACCAACCTCCCTTGCCGTTTATGGAAGTCTGTAAACAGACATTCCCTACTACGTTAACATTGCGAATCCTTGATACAGCGCCATCTCCGCTGGCAGTCATACGCCGAAGACTTTGGTGATACAAAGGTGCCAATAACCATTACATAATGTCCGATACAGCATCCTGTTGGAAGGTATTTAAGGAATGCGGATAGTGTTGGTTGCAATTTCTGCCTCGTTAGACAGCATGGGTCAGCGACTACTAACTGTTCAAAAACATTTATCGTCTACGCACTACAGAAATCCATTTTCAACTGTTCTAGCGTTCACTATAATTGGGAAGTGTCTGTTTCATTAATTCGCTATACATTCAACCAGATGCTGAACTCAAAACCCCTGGCCTCATTCAGCCTCCTCTGTTCTCCGCTTCCTCACTCCCGCAAGTTACAACGTATCAGTCCCAGCCTATATAGACGAAAAGCTGGAGATTTGCAGAAGGAGATTACTGTATATCGAGGCGATAAGTTGGCTGTTAAGCCGCCAGCAGATGAACGTAACATTACAGCATAATTTGTACTTACATTAACTCTTAATATTACTAGTGATGTATGGGGAAACGGGCAGTGTTAAGTGTTTGTTTAAAGAGAAATTTTTCCTATAGAGGCCAAATTCTTGTAACTCCTCAACAGAAGACATCCAAACATTTTTTCTGACTATGGGGCCAATTCGACAGTCGACACTATATTGAAAAAAACGAAAATATCGGGAAAATCTAGCAAATGTTCACATGCAAAATGTTAAAGGTGCAAGCATGAAAAACTGGAGGAAGCATTTGCCATGTGGATAAGGCCGTTAAATGTTAAAAACGCGCATGAGTTATTAAGGACATTCCGAACATGTTTTTCAAGTCCTTTGCTTTAATACTGTACTAAATGTCCTTTGAATATATATTAATGAGAATGTTTAATAATTAACGTCCCTTGATGATCTTAAGAGAACGTTATAAGTTTTAAAAATTTTACAGTTTTTCGATTTACCAGCCCCTTTCAAAAAATGCCACAAATTGCGGTGAAAAACGGTGGCGCTATATCAGGGTTTAAACGTATCTGCATTCGTGTACGTCAGGGCCGTCCGTCCTCATACAAGTTGCACTGAATCAGTGCTATTTCTTGGAAAGAATTTTTTTTTTTAATTTCATGTATTGTACAATAAATAACATAATTTAAGTTTGGCGCTTTTTGAGTATTTAATTTGATTGTTCATTCTAATTCTAGTGTGGAGAGATAAAGAAAACAGACACCGTAAGTTGATGCACGAAGAAGATAGTGTATTGTAACATGGCTTTCAGATATGCTACTTTGAATATGCACGTCTTGCAGACTTTGTATTAATGTGAGAGATATTATTGTTGTAATTTTGCCCGGCGGAAATGTGACTGAAACAAGTCGACTGACGCCATGTGATATAATTTTAATTGATAATCAAGAGATCTACCACATTTGTACACAATGAGATCAGAACTGTGCACCGTCTACAATTCTATTGAGATCCAGTAGGCGAACCGAAAAAAAAACAGATGCAGTGAAGAGTTATTTTATGATACAGTCTATGCTGCAGTATGAAGTGCTTGTGGAAAAATTATTAAAGAGTACGCATTAGGAAATAATGATTTGCTATAGTAGAATATTTTGTATTAATATTTAATTATTTAAAACGTTTCTCGCAGTTTTCTGTATTGATATTTAGGGCTAAAGATTGTGGGCCAGGAATGCGTAGGCGGCATAGCGACTGTCTATGGGTTGGACGGTTAGGGGATCGAATCCCGGTGGTTGCGAGATTTTTCCGCAACCGACCAGAGTGGGACTCAGGTCCACCCAGCGTTCTATACAGTGGGTAAGGGGTCATTCCCGGGGGTAAAGCGGGCGGAACGATAACAACCCAAATAACTTAGCGCTGAGGTTAAAGAAAGAGCAGAGCTACACTTCAATTCCTCCCCCCCCCCCTTTTCGAGACTTCATGGCAAGTTACAGAGGAAACTTTAATTTACCTTTAGTGTTGAAGAACAGTACGAATATTTATTGTCCTTAAAATGTATCTCGCCTGCAACTTCATAAAAAATTAATCAATATATATAAGGTTTATGTTCAAGATGGCATTTCAAAAGTAACTGTGCGGTTACTTATTTGAATGAATTATAAATTTACCCCTTTATTCTAGTTATAGGGTGTAGTTTCTTTAATACGCCTACTATAGTTACATTTATACTTCAAAGCAAACAGCCCCTTACTATTGACAAATTCCTCTCAAGAAAATGTGAAAATGAACAAAGGCCAATATGCAATATACAGCTTAACAATTAAATTGTGCCAAGTTTGTCGAAAATATTTTGCGAGTTGTTTCTAAGCTTCTGTAAATGACCTTTTTACGCACTAGGAAAAGGAGCAGCCTATGTAAAGACCACGTCCGTCTGCCTGCCTGTCTGTCTACCCGTGTGTCTGTCTGTGACCTAGTATCAACAACTAAACCGTGTGCTGCATTTTCATGAAATTCAGCACAGGAGCTACTTACAAATGTTGTCGATCAAGCGTGAGTTTCATGAAAATCGAGTGTAACTGTCATACTTTACTTAAGGATGTAAATGAATTTCTACCAGTACTTTACGTACTTCTTGACCTGTTTTGGTGAAATTCGGTATAAGACTGTCGGCAGATGTGACACAAGGAACAGCCGCTGTTCCCTTCAGAGTTAAAGCCACATTTTTTTTTACGGTGCGACAATTTATCTGAATAGGGTCTTTACCTGGCAAAAAAGTTTGTCAGCTTCCTCTCGGCTAGTTTATTGCTTGGAACTTGGCTGACTCACTCTTCCGCCTACAACTGCACTTCCCCAGTGAATTGTTCTGTTAAAGAATTGTTCCTGGATATGAGAAATACACCAGTCGTGGGAACCTGGCTTAATGTTTTAGTCGTATGGTTGCACCTCCTGCAAAAACAATGAAGTGGTAAGAGGGCAGTATTCCTATATACCGAGTTTTGGCGGTCGTAACCCTGAAGTCAACATAACAGTTCCATCTGCAAAGCCACACTTTTATTTTTTGTTTTCATAAAATTTTTAACAGAACTAAACGTGCAAGCGGCGGTACCTGACACGCGCGCGCGCAACGGCTTCCTTCAAATGTAGGTTTTATATCTCCTAACGCGGACCGAAAGGATAACTTAACAATTTGCGAAATTCGGCCCGTATTCTTACCAATATATATATATATATATATATATATATATATATATATATATATATATGGTTGCCGCACTGTTAACTGATGTACCAGTATTGCGGTACGGTTGTAGGATCACCAGTTATATTTTTAATTTCAAATCTGAATGTTGTAATTCCTTTAAAGTGTCAGCTGCTGTATGTTGTGAGGCTGATAAGAAACGCAACAGCACGTCTGTTTGCTTTTTACGAGTTTCCTTCACACTGTAATCACGCGGTCTAGCTGATAATGGTTGTTGTCACGGAAAACACGCGCAAATTGTTTACCGAGGCAGGACGAGACAGACACTTAGTGCGGTAATACACCGCCCGACACGACACGCTGCACGCACTCTATTTTGACAAGGTCTCTTGGGATAACATAGATCGAGACATTTTTGTATGCATACTGCACACAGAATATACACAACTACAAACTTGTACTTGGAAGGCTCAATACATAATATTAATATCACAACATTGTAAGTTTGTGCTTATCAAATTTATGTAATTTAGAGTTTTAATATTTTAATCATTCCAATTAGGACGATGCGCTACCTAGATTAGCGTGATGGACTTCTCTTCTTTTGCTCTAAAAACTCCCTGAAGATGGCACCCCAGTGTCGAAGAAGGTAGGAGGACACTTGCCATGAATTATATTTTATTAAGTGTACTAGTTGGTCGATATATTAATTATCTGATATAGTGTCTCAACTTGTTTATTCCCTTCGATTTCCTTTTGTTCTAAAGAGCCCAGTCATAATGACTTTTTTTTCATTCCGAGGTGCACTGTTGCGGTCTAATTGTCAGCATTCTAATTCGTATTCCAGAACCAATTTTCATTAAACTCTTTATTTTTAGAATATTCTGACTTACGTTAAATCAAAAGATGACGACGACAACAACAACAACAACAACAGATGCTTTACACATGTCTCTGTGGTCACGTAGAGCGCAAATCGTTAAATATTTATCAGAAAGAAAAATGTTTCGAACAGAAAGTGTTGAAGGAAATGAGACACGCATTTTATTTAGGATAAACTTTCTCGTAAGTCTTAGTGATTTTTCTGGTAATTTAGCAAAGGATATCAAACGCGCTAGAAATGCGTGGTATGCATAGGCCTATTTTAAAAATGCATATTTTGAGATTAATACTGGCGGTTTGGATCGAACCCGATATCTAGTATGCTAACAGCCAGGCACTAATGAGTATGAATTCTGGAACGAGATAGAAGATGTGTGAAGGAGACAGTAGTGCCATACGACATGAGACAACAAGCAGTGGCGGCTCGTGCGCACTGAAATAAAGTCTGTAATGAAAACTTCCACGTTAAAAGTTGGCTTACGATAATAGCAGCGTCTCATATTAAGGAACACTGCGGATAAAATCGGAAAAATTATGCCCATATTTTACCGGGCCAAATTCTTTGCTGTTTAGTAGAAGGATAGTTTTAAAACCAGGAAAAGCCATAAGGTAATAAGTCTGACTTGTATGCAGAAAATGCCGGTTGGAATTCTAGCCACCACCGGTATATAAATTAGGCCATGATGGCTATCTTGTGATATCTTTCACTCTAATCGGTCGATACCACTGACAGCGGCTGTATAGTCACTTCGGCTCGACGATAAGTTTAACAAAAGTTTTATGTTCTCGTGTTTCGCTTATTTAACGACGCTGTCGCTAAAACATTCCTCTTCCAACGGCAGGACGATTCACAATCGTCAACTGAAAAGAATTTGAAAGGAAGCAGTCGTAGCCTAAACCAGGCACTGTTCCGGC
>Ga0268261_10001035_pt1 | contig 18746 bp, 14 predicted proteins | sample TergutNc150P1_FD_190353 | JGI IMG/M metagenome (GOLD analysis project Ga0268261, IMG submission 190353) | Nasutitermes corniger P1 segment gut microbial community from laboratory colony in Florida, USA - Nc150 P1 (SPAdes) (version 2) | ecosystem: Host-associated > Arthropoda: Insects >...
TATATATATATATATATATATATATATATATATATATATATATAGTGTGTGTGTGTGTGTGTGTGTGTGTGTGTGTGTATATATATATATATTACATATTACTACAATGTGTACCATACTGTATACATATGTACTAAATTGATGATACATGTACTGTGAGCCTTTCAGTAATTGGAGGCATCCTTGGTACTGTACATCTTGAACTCTCTAGATTCTACTGTACTGCTTTTGAGATACAATGGTGGGATCAGACACAAGCATATTGATAACTACAAATTCAAGGGTCCACAACTTTCCAAAAAAACTAGCAGCCACCTTCAAATTCTGGGGGTCAGAACTACGTTTCAGACTGACCTGTGAACCTAACCTACTTTCTACTTAGTGCAGATTAACTGATACACATTTTTGTCAGTAATGAGACAAAAATGCAATGGTTATGGTGAAAATATTAGGCGCTAAAGTACAAAAAGTAGTGGCCTGGAATCTGTACATCCCTCCATAAATTATATTTAAATTAAATATACAATATTCAAAGGCTGCCTTATTCTGCACTTTTTCCAACAACAAATAGCACTGAAATTGGGCTAGTCCTGCTTACTAAACAGATTACAGCTATTTATACGTGACCATGATTTTCCATCACTGTTATAAAATAAAAGAAATAAATCGCCCCTTTAGTACCCTAACCTATTCTGGGTCATTGCTGGATAACATAAAAACCACAACGTAAATTTCGATATCCTGCAATTGAAAACAGTGAATAAAATATCAATATGGCCTGAATAAACAACCTTACGTTACAACACTTCACGCAGGAATTCGAAACAACAGAGCTACGAGAAGATGACAACGTAAATTTGATGCATTTTGCTGACCAACACGTTTTCTACAGTACACGCGTCATTATGCGTATCTATATAACTGTCGCCCATTATATTTATTTGAAAATATCAGTTTCAGTATCGAAATTACTTACTTTCGTCCCTCTGCCATTATCTTTCTAAAATTTGCACGTCTTCTCAATGCACAGGAATCGAAACTTCGACAAGTCACCAATCTCCAGCCTCCACACACGCACACACACAAAATGCGCTTGCAACGTTGCCGGATCTGTACCGAGTTAAAACACCAGTGACTGCAAGCACTACGCAACAATCAGAAACTACATATACCCATCAGGTATGATATTGCAATATTACAATGCGGTGCACTCGTTTAGGATTTACATTACAAATCGGATGGTGAAATAAGATCTCCGTTTCAGCAGTAATGGGATAATTCCTTCATGAATTTCGGAGCATTGGAACACCATTTTCGGACACGCACTCATTATTTATTTTAAAATCTGCGCTGTTCTGGGATATGACGCAGTGTATCAAGAAAATTCCGTACCGACGTTTCGCGACAAACTATCGGTCCCATCTTCAAAGGTCAAACAGTCCGAGAAGAATGTTATCTTATCCCATGCCCTAAATGCGGGTTGGGATAGCGTAGTCGGTATAGGGACTCGCTACGGGCTGGACGGACCGGGGATCGATCCCGGTGGAGGCGAGATTTCCCGTATCCGTCCAGACCGGTCTTGGGGCCCACCCAGCCTCCAATTAAATGGGTACCGTGTTTTTCCCGGGGGTAAAGCGGCCGGGGCGTGGTGTTGACCACCCACCCTATACAGCGCCGATGTTAAAGAAAGAGTAGAGCTATACCCTGTATTGAATAAGAATACTGAAATACCATTGTGAAATGCATTACAATTTCAAGTCATGAACGCTTAGTGTTTATATAAATTACGACTTGATAACTACACAGGGAGCTTAGAATCCGAACCAAAGTAGCGAGCTTTAAAAAAGGTTTCTTAAATGTCGCAAGCCAAATATCTGAATAAAGCTCGTACTTCGTTACTAATAGACTTACGCTTACTTTAAAAGGCTGGTGAACACTTCTCATACTGTTATTTCAGATCTGTTGGCAAACCAATTTATTCGTAACAAAAGCACATTTGTCATATCACTGCAAGCGTTGCATTGGTATTACATTTTCACTCTCGATTGGCAGCACTGAACAGGGTAAGTATGCATTTCACAGACCATCCAGGATGAACGAATTTAGTGTTTTTATTTCCCGACGCAGGTGGCATTTGCGATACGCGCCACATAGCTCTGTGAGTAGAGCACATATGACTGCAGTAATCGGTGTAAGTCTGTGCCGCAAAGTATGTGGAAAGACGGGAAGATGGTTATATTGTTGCAGAAGTCTGTATTCCAAAATCAGAATTTACTACAGTTTGGTGTAAAGGTATGAGGCCTATGTGTATACAAACTGGTGTGAATTATTTTTTGTCAATAATGCCAGTATTTGAAATCTGTAGTAAGTTCTTCTGACATCGAACGAATGAGTAGAGGTTATACTTCCAAACTGTGAAGTTACATTAAAACTAAATCAGATAGCTGATTGTTGTAAGTATGTAAACGAAATGGAAACTATGCAAGAACGGTTCCCTATGTTCGTTATATTCGTTTGCATTTTTGGCAGGTTAACAATTACACATGAACGTGGAAGATATTTTTTTCCGACTATAGTTTCGCATTTTACTACCAACTTCAACATGGTTGTAGTGTATTCAGGTTCTTCGACCAACTTTGCAGTGTGGCAGGCACACATACCAAAGAATTTGGGGGCTTTGTTGCAGTTACCTCACCATGTTTATCTAATCATGTTCGTGAGTACCATAGTGCTCACGAGAGCTTTATTGTGTATGAGGCCTGCATCTGTCATTTTTCGCTGCGGTTCAGGTTACCTTATTTGAAAGAAGTCTCGGAGTGCCAACCTCTAGCTGCTGTAGTTTTGGGCTGAGCTGTAATGCCATAGAAGCTCGGGAGAAATGAATAGGAAACAATGGCAGATTTGAAGCCTGTACTATAAGTAGTTCTTGCACTTTATGAATATATTTAACACACAGTGGATCTCTTGTTTTTTAAGTATATGTAGAGAATGTGGGTTCTCATACCCTTCCTCTTTTTTTTAAGTGTTCCCATACTTAATAATTGCACAGATTCAATTTTGGATTTCTAGGAGACCACAGACCATGGATTGTTTATTGTTTCAAAAAAAAAAAAAAGTCCTATGCTTTCACTTGTGCTCTCTGCACACCACCCTTCAACTTCATGAACAGCACGGGAATTTTCAGAGCCAGTGTCTATCATCCTGGCTATTTAAGGTTTCCATTGAATATGCAACATTCATCTGAGAAAGATGAGTTCCACATCAAGAAATCCATTGGCTACTGTGTCTTTAAACCACATGCAATACCAACTTTTTATTTACCAGTCTGGAGGGGAGAGTTGTATGGGGCTGTTGTTACATGAGTATAGTTGTAACAGTTTTGTTGCCATGATAGCCAAGGATCTGGAACATCCACCTAACACAAAGCTTTTTTGGGGCTTCTTTCTATTCAAGCACTAGTACTGCCCAGTTTCTTCTTGGTTAATACATAACATTTTCATATCTTAATTTTCTCCAGCATTTACCCTGTCATTTGAAATTCTTCCACTATGTTGTGTATTGATTTTACTAAGCAATACTGATGTGGTTTTTTTTTTAATACAAACTATGCAACTGTTCTTTTCTCACATGTACTGTTCACTTGCTGCTTATGACTAATAACAAGTTACTGAGTACACATCTCATGTTCCAGTCCTGATAACAGGAAAACCATAGAGGTTAAATCCTTTACGGAAGCAGATCGCTTATTCTCCTATGCCGAGGGACACACATTTACTCGTTCTTGATGCAGCATATACTCTTTTAACCTACCCAGACTTAAGGTTAATCTGGAGTTGTAAGATTGTTAGTATAAATGTAAACATAGTTCACTTGTTTACCACACTCGTTTCCTAACTGTTTTTTACATGCCATCTTCAGGGGCAGAATTTACCTTCACATTCTTACTGTATTTCATTAGGCATCTGTGTAAGGATTTGTTTTGAGGCCTTGAGCTTCATTTGTATCATTAATAAGTCAGTATGTTGCAGGCCTTACTGCAATAATTATTTACAAACTGGTCTAGCTAATGGTAAAGTGACTGATGTAAGGCAGAGGTTTGATTCCCATCAAAAGCAAGAATGTTTACCTTTAGCACTGTCAAACCATCCAACCTCTTATCCAGTAGATGCCAGAGGCTATTTTGCTGAAGCGAAGTGATGAGTAAACTCTGGCAATGCTCAGTAACCACTGATGAACCATTCCCCCTGTGCTGACTTATTTTTGCAGTTTTCTTTAAATATGGAAATGAAGAGAAAGCCATATATGAGGTATGACAATTTAATTCCCGGAACAGTCGCAACGTGTCGCTGGGGTGTTGAGTCAAGCAAACTCGTGTACTGAAGCACGTTTGGACATGTTCCAACTGGCGTTTACAAGAGCCACAGACCAAATGAGTCATTTGTTCCCGAGCAGCAGAGGAAGTACTATGTGTCTGTGGTATACGGTTGGCAGAAAAATGAGTGACAAGAATCTGGAGCAGCGGATAAACATCAAGTTTTGTGTGAAGATTGGTAAAAGTGCTAGTGAAACGTTAGCCCTATTAACGGTGGCTTATGGTGAATATGCTATGAAGAAATCGAGTGTTTTTGAATGGCACAGGCAGTTCAAGGAAGGGCGAGAAGATGTCCAAAATGGCCCAAGAAGTGGGCAGCCAAAAACGCAAAGCACAGATGCAAATGTGGACAGAGTACGAACCTTGGTGCGCTCAGATCGAAGATTAGGTGTGACAGTAATAGTAGAAGAATTGAATGTGAATAGAGAAACAGTGCGACAGATCGTAAAGGAAGATTTGGGAAAGCGAAAAATTTCCGCAAAAATGGTGCCTCGAATCTTGACACATGTCCAGAAACAACGTCGGCTTCACATTTCATCTGATCTTTTACGTAATGCAGAGATGTTTGATAGGATCATTACTGGTGATGAAACGTGGTGTTTTCAATATGACCTGGAAACAAAACGACAGAGCATGTAGTGGAAAACACAGAATTTACCTCGGCCGAAAAAAGCACACGTCGCGGTTGCAGGTGAAGGCCATGCTTGTGTGTTTCTTTGATCACAAGGGGATAGTTCGTTATGAATTCATTGCACAAGGACAAACAGTAAAGCATCAGTGTTATTTGGAAGTGCTGACAAGGTTACTGGAATCTGTTCGGAGGAAAAGACCTGGACTCTGGCCTGATAAGTGGATTCTCCACCATGACAATGCCCTTGCACATGATGCGTTAAGAGTTTGCGAGTTCCTGGCTAAGAACTCCATTACAAAAATGGACCATCCACCTATTTTCACCTGACTTAAGCCCCCTTTGATTTTTGGCTCTTTCCAAATTAAAAAATGCCCTGAGGGGACAAAGATTTGCCGACCTTTCTGACATCCAACGCAACGTGAAAACGTTACTGCAAGGTATTCCGGAAAACGATTTTCAAGACTGTTTCCGGCAGTGGAACCATCGTCTCACAAAGTGCATGGCTTTACAAGGAGAGTATTTCGAAGGCAACAGCAGCCGTTAGTGCACATGTAAGCAAATTTTGCTTTCACATGGCCATTCCAGGAATTAAATTGTCGCACCATGTACGTGTAAGACGTTATATCTTACGGAGCTTTATGAAAATGGTGTGGAAATATTTGTGGTAGCCATTTGCACTGTCTCTCTTATGAAAAAGGTCAGGCAGTTTTCACTGTAGATGCAGTAGTTCCTAAATTCTCCCGTGCATAGCTTACAAATCCGTAGAGGTCTTTAGCTTGAACTATTTCATGATGTATTCACAACAGGTGGAATTATATAGCCAGTGAGTCTGAATGCATTCAGCATATTACTTTGAGAGATACATGTTTCTAAAGTTGCACCTCTACTGATATGGGTAAAGCATGGTACCATACTGCAGGTGACCATAACAGCAGCATAAACATTAGATAATGAGACTATATTACCATTTACTTTTGATATCAGAGGTGCACAAATTTCCCAAAAGCCTAGATGCTACCTCAAAATTCTACATGCCAGATGAGTGACATGAAATAAGTTTTATACTGAGCACCCACAAATATTAGGTGCTACTGTGTAAAATTTAGTCACCATGGCAACCTGGCACCCAGGATTTGTGCACCCCATTGTATACTGTGATACTGCTTCTTGCAGTAGTGCTATATTCATTCAATTATAAGCATAACTATACCAGAGCATGCTGAAACAAGCAAAAATTCTATAAATTTTTGGCAAAGGATGAGTATTTCTGACTGATATGCACAGAACACCATATGAGGCATAAGAAACTGGTCATTGCATTGTAATAATTTATCCTTGCAAATATATTAGTTCTTAATTTGACAGGGTTTTTAAATTCTGTACAATGTCAACTGAAAAATTATTGTCAATAGTGAAAATGGAAGGATGCAGCATAAAGTTATCATCACATTTTTAAGCTACTGTGCCTGATAGATCTGAGGAAAACCACCAAATACCTTCATATCAGATAACCAGCTTTTGGACCAAAATTTCAAACAGAAGAGCTCCAAGATACAGAGCCAAAGTGTTCCAGCACTCAACCACACTTTTCAGTTGCACTAATAACAGACTAGAGTACTTTTTTTTCCTGGGATATTGTTGTCTTTGCCAGTATCTGAAACCTTAAAAGAAAGAATTACACGTAAATCAAGAAATGAAAGTTTACTCATGACAAATAGGAATGGGGGTGATGTTCCTAGCCATATCAGAAACACTTTCCCAGTACATACACATGATGTTAGAAGCTGTGGATACCATAGAACTTGGTAAGACTGGAGTAAATTTCATGTCTTGGGGTGTTATCTAATAGCTCTATGGCAGGAAGCAGAACAGTCGCATGTGTTTACACACATTCACGCACACACAATGTGCAAGATAAAAGTTTACAGACTGGTCACGTTAAGCATCATGTGGATGTAATGCAGCTGTGCATCACAGGTGCCACTGAGTTAATTTATTCAGAAATAGTGTCCTGAGTGTCACTGTAACAGAATGTTGTGTTTGTGTATAACTAATGTTAAATACTTTCAAGTTGAGTGTGTTCTGCAATTGTTCTAGCCCAGTGAAATGACACACCTTAAACAACAGACAATTTGCATCGAGTTTTGCTTTAGCCTGAGAAGATGGCGTCTGTGACTTACATGCTTAAAAGAGCCTTTTGTAAGACACTACCAGCGTACACACATGCACGCACACACAAGGTGCAAGCAAAAATTTGACTGGTCATGTTGAGCATCAAGTGGACGTAACACACCTGTGCATCACAGGCGCCACTGAGTTAATTTATTCTGAAATAGTGTCCTGAGTGTCACTGTAACAGAATGTTGTGTTTGTGTATAACTAATGTTTAAATATGTGCTAGTTATGTTCTGCGGTTGTTCTAGCCCAGTGAAATGACACACCTTAAACAACAGAGAATTTGCATCGAGTTTTGTTTTAACCTGAGAAGATGCCTTCTATGACAAGGTGCTTAAAAGAGCCTTTTGTAATGAAGCTACAAGTTTACACACATGCATGCACACACAAGGTGCCAGCAATAAGTTTATAGATTGGCCATGTTGAGCACCAAGTGGATGTAATGCAGCTGTGCATCACAGATGCCACTGAGTTGATTTATTCTGAAATAGTGTCCTGAGTGTCACTATAACAGAATGTTGTGTTTGTGTATAACTAATTTTTAAATACATTTGAGTTGAGTGTGTTCTGCAATTACTCTAGCCCAGTGAAATGACACACCTTAAAAAACAGAGACTTTGCATCATGTTTTGTTTTAACCGGAGAAGATGGCTTCTGTGACTTACAACGTGCTTAAAAGAGCCTTTTGTAATGAAGCTACAAGTAGAACACAAACTTTCAAATGGTATTCACATTTCAAAAGTGGCCAAACTTGGTTGGGAATTTTGAACATTCAGTCATCCATCATCAGTCAGACTGATGAAAATATGGAAAAGTACGTCAAGTATCAGTGAGAACAGGTGGCATAAGATTGTAACATTCTAGGCCTATAATACAGCACCTGATGATGCATTTTAACTGACAATTTATACATGAGGCTCATTGCTGCAGAATTTGTGCCGTTTTAGCTGAATGATGACCAGAAACAAAACCAACTTCTTTTTGCAAGGACCTGTTCGATCACGCCAGGAAGGACAGAAACTTTCTTTGTAAGGTGATAACAGGAGATGAAAGCTGACTTTGAGGTTATGACCCACAACTAGAGCAGCAGCTATGCAAGTACAGGATACCATTATCTCCATGCCCAAAAGAGGTAAGGCAGGTCAGGTCAAGCTTTAAGAACAGCTGGATGTTTCCTTTGACAACAAGGAAATTCTTTGCAAGTAGGCCATACTGTTAATCAGAAGTGGTGCATACAGGTCCCATGCTGTTTGAGGGAAGATGTCAGGAAAAAATGCCCAGAAGTGGCACGCTCAGGACTGGCTTCTGCATTGACACAGCATGCCAGTCTACACAGCTTTATCTGATCACCAGTTTTTAAATGAAAATGATATGATGGTTGTCCTCTATTTCCCACTCTTGGCCCCTTGTGACTTCATCCTGTTCCCAAAGTTGAATTTTAGAGGATATAATGGAGATTCAAGTTCAGTCACAGGTGGTGCTAGAGTGCATCACAAGATGGGAATTCCACAGGAGCCTTCAGCAGTGGGAGTGGTTCTAGGTCCAGTTTATAACCTCTGAAGGGCAGTAACAGCTTGTTATTAAAGTAAGCCTAAAGTTGTTATATAATCCCAGTCTGGAAACTTCTGGCTCGCACAAGCTGTGCGTGCATTAGTCCATATGCATACGACGAGTGTGTGTGTGTGTATATATTTATAAGACAGTCATGAAAGTCAAAACCAACAAAATGCACTGCATTGAGGGAGAAATACCTAATTATTTAAAATCAATCTCCAACAAGTGTTGGCCGATCTGAGTGTAACTGTAGTACTGGGGTTACACTCAGGCCTTCTGCATGCTCGGAATAATATATGCTCAGGGCCAGACTGCACATTCTTCACATTGGAATACAAGACTTTGCCACTTATAATATACACATATATTCTATCAAGATTACTTTAAGTATGACAATTAGGTATTTGGACACAACATTTTTCATTTTGGACTGTATGTAACATATAATTTATATAAACCTTTGGTTATATGTGCCTGGGGTGGCGTAGTGGTTAAGGCACTGCACTACTAGTCGGAGGGTCCCGGGATCGTTCCCCGGTCACTGGGGATTTTTTCCGGGGCATCAGACAGTCCCATGTGCCCTGGGGTCGACTCAGCCTCTAAAAATGAGTACCAGGATATTCCTGGGGGTAAAGACGGCCGGTGTGTAAGGGTGATGACCTTACCACCTTCATGTGCCGAGTGTCTAGAAATTCTGGAGCTTTAACCTACCAGAGCCCCAAAGGCCACTAGGCCTGTAGTGGGATTACTTTACCTTTTTGGTTATATGTATTATTACATGTGGCACTACAATCATTTTAGAAAAAGCAGTCATTTGACCATGGAACTGTTAATTAAAAAGTAAATTTAATTTTAGAAGACTCAGATAACAGATATGTAATTAGGCCACTTACCATTTTTACACTTCCCATTGTACTACTCATTGATAATAGCCCACATGGGCCTAAGCATGTTGGAGATTGAATATAGACAATTAGGGATATCTCCCTGTGGACTGTGTATTTTGTTGGTTTTGATTTATGTGACTGAATACAGAAATGAGTCTACAGTAAATCATAGTACAGTTGGGGTACATCACACAAATGAGGGTGGTAGGAGGCATTCTATCCACCTACCCTTTATATCTTAAAAAAACCTGTTTTGCACTGGAACATGAGGTCATCATGACATACAGTCTTTTGAGCAGCTGTCAACCTTGTCGCCTCTTATGAACTAAAACAACTTTCTTTTAATTGTAAAAGAAACTGTCTGAACAGGCTCTTACAGGAACTGTCACACAGCATACTTCCAGTAAGGGGACCACTGCATCTGCAGCAGCCAAAACTGTACCCAAACCAGAAAATGTGCCGGGACTGAGTTCTGCAGTTTATCAGATCTCTGGTGGAGGTATGTCTTTGGTTTATTTATGTTTTTGGTGCTTGCTTATAAAATTTACCCCAATTTACAGTTGACTATTTGTAAACATGAAGTGAACTGATATTTTCCTCATGTAACTTAGGTTGTCTGTGTTGGCAGCCTTTTTTATCCCATCCTTTCTCCCTCTGAAACAACTGTCAACATGTTCCATAATAATAAAAAATAGGTTCAAATGACAGGTTAAAAAAAATAACACTCCGTTGCATAGAACTTTATGTTGACTTCGATTCATGCAGGGCACACATCAGACCCCCATGTAGTCAGCATTGACATACGAGGGTGCTCTGAAAAGTTCTCGGCCTAACAATGAAAAAACGAATTTATAATTTGAAAATTATTTTTATTTTTCAATGTAATCTCCCTTAAGACTAATACATTTATTCCAGCAATGCTCCAGCACCATTATCCTGTCCCTGTAGTGGTTCTTCATAAGATCTGCAGAATACCCCTCTAAAGCTGCAGTCGCCTCTTGATTCGAAGAAAAATGCTGACCAGCGAGGAAGAGTTAGAGTTTTGGGAAGAGACAGAAGTCAGAGGGAGCCAAATCTGGGGAATAGGGTGGATGTTCCAACAATTCATAGTGCAGATCCCTTAATTTTTCCATTGCCAAAACACTTTTGTGGGCAGGTGCATTGTCCTGATGAAAGATGATTTATCTCTTTTGCAAACCGGATCTTTTCTCATAAATTTTTTTGTCTAGTCTGGTTAAAAGATTGGAATAATATTCCCAGGTTATTGTTTTACTCTTTTCAAGATAATCAATAAACAAAATGCCTTCAGCATCCCAAAACACCGATGCCATGATGGAACCGACCTTGTCTTCTTTGGCACTGAACAACCGGCTTGTGTCCACTGTTTTGACTGCTGTTTGGATTCTGGTGTGTAATGGTGAATCCAAGTCTCATCCATAGTAATAAATCGATGCACAAAATCAGTTTTATTTTTGTTAAAACGCTTTGAGCACTGTTCAGAGATTTTCATGCGAGTGTGTTTTTGATCTGCTGTGATCAAGTGTGGCACCCATCTTGCGCAAAGCTTTTTCATATCCAATTCTTCAGGCAAAATATATCCTACACGTTCTTTTGAAATGCCTATAGTCTCAGCAATTTCACGGACTTTCATCCACCGGTCATCCAATACCACATCGTGCACTTGTTCAATGATTTCTGGTGGTGTTGCACTTTTTGGACGTCCTTCACATGGATCATCTTCAAGGCTGGTACGGCCACGTTTAAACTCGGCAGCCCATTTCCTAATTGCTGAAAACGAAGGAGAAGAGTCCCCATAAACTTTTATGAACTTCGAATGAATTTCATTTGGCGTTAAACCTTCTTGTACAAAGAATTTTATAACCGCACGATACTCAATTTTATCCATTTTAGGGGATACAGACAACACTCCTGCTTCAGACAGTTGTATAAAACAAACTAGATAGAATGACTTGCAACTTCACATGGATGCTTTTGAAAGATGTACCAACTTAGAAAAAAAAAATCTTGCCGATAGTATTGCCAGCTATGGTCGAGGCAGAGAAATATTCAGACCACCCACGTATAAGCATCTGTTACACCATGGCACCAATTCTTGCAGCCCAGCATAGAAGAAACTGGTGTCAAGTGTCTGTAGTCAGGAGATGACAGCTTCATACTGGCATCTGTTGCAAATTTCTTGCCAACCAGGTGCTTCTTAAGGCATCCAAATAGATGGAAATCATTGGGCAGAAGATCAGAACTGTTATGGAGGTGGTCCATAATTTCCCAGCCACAGCACCGTAACCAGTCACAAGTCTGGTTGGCTTTCATGTCTTCGGACCCTCAAGCAGCACAGCTGACAAGCGATTGGCAGCAGGTGGTGACATGAAGCAAGCTGTCACCTCTTGGCTATAGAAACTGGCCCCTATTTCTTTTATGTTTGGATACAAGCCTTGATGCAATGGCAGGGCAGCTGGTTAAATGCCAGTGGTTACTATGTGGATATCTGATGTGTACCATCATGTCACCCATTTGCTACATATACATCGAATTCCGAATCAGCTTCTTACCATGAGAGAGTGTGTGTTACCATATTTTTAAATAACTGTTGTATGCACAGCAGTGAAGCCGAATACACTATATTGCCTGAATCTCAAGACAAGTTTCCCTTCCTCAAGGGCAGCCCTTCATGTTGAGTCATGTAGGCATTGGGGAATTATTTCTTGACCAACCAGGGATCCAAGTCTTACACCACTGGACTCTATTTTTTGGGTTGTCATACACCTAACATACTCCCAAAAAGTATTAATTCCAGAACTAAAAGAAAAAATCAGGAATGCAGTCCAAGTTGTGCCCTAAATGTGGGAATAATTGTACCACTGTCTGGAAGTGCACTGAACAATATATGGTGCACATACTGAACTTACTACACCATAACTTTGAGAGGTCCAGTAAAACCATGTAGTTGGTTTCATTGCTGTATGTAAAGCAATGAATGTGTAATTATTTCATGCTCTTCTATTTATTTTTATTCACCTTGCATAGTAGCTAAAACTTTAAGAAGATTAACTCTCAAGCAAGAAATAAAGGTTTACTGAGAAGCACGGGAGGGGGGGATTGGGGTTCCAAATATTACATTCAAAATCTCCCCCTTCTGCAATACTTGCACATGACTTCTGGCTACTATAGGAGCTGGTGATTGTATGGAACATATTTCATAACATCACTGGGTGTTCTGTATTAGGTCTGTATTAAGAACAGATATGTGACAAGGAAGGTATATTCTTATGTATTAGATTATCCAGACCTCTTATCCATGCAACGCACAAGAACTGGATGATCACCCACTCTCCTTCTCCAATATTAGTGATATAAGTACCCAAAAAGTTATGCTGTTTGTGTCCATATGTAGTGTTTTGCATTTATTTATTATAGATGTGGGTCCTGGAGCATCCAAAGATGGCCAGTATAAGAATCCTGAGTACTTTTGCTACAACAGAATGTCTTACTTTGAAGCTGAAATTGAAATGTCAAAATACAGATTACCTCAACCATCAAACAAACCTAAAAAAAATTAATTTAAGTAGATCAGTCTTTTTAGTAACAAAATATACTGTATGTTAGTTGTTGATGAAATATGCATCTTGTACATAAAGAATTAAAATAATAGTGAGCAAAATAAATATATGCCTTCTGTACAGATTATGAGTATGTGATTTATTTGAATGCAATTTACCGTCTGTACTTTAATTCATAGAGTCATTTATGAGATGACATGGTCTGCATATTGTTTCTCTCACATTGTGAAATCAAAAGGCTCAAATTCACTGCGAAACTTCTCGGTGAGCTCAATTTCTTCTTCCTTTGCTATGCTGCAGTCCCGCCAGTCTGTCCTGTCTGGCATGTTCAGCAGTTCCTCACTTGCCAGCACTTCTCTGAAACAAAGCCACATGATTCTAACATTATCCACCTATGGTGTATTGCTAACTGCTGACAGATGACATTAGTTCAAAACCAAACATTCGGTCAACATATGCTTCCACCTTAGTTCTTTGCATTTCATTGGATTCAAAGAACCTCTGTAGTTGATGCAGTACTCAGTACTGTTAAATTACCTACAAATGAAAGATGTAAATTCCTAATGAAGGTATCCCTACTTTGATGCCTTGGTGGGGTTTGTGTGGTAAAATGATACTGAGAGCTATGCTGGTGGTAGTATTGCTACTGGTAGGGCCTCCCATGCCAGACAGGTCAAGGATGATGACCCAGACAAAAAGGGGTACCCTGGTCCTCCAGGCTGGGGGTTGAGTATGGGGCTAACAACCTGACCCCATAAAACATATCTGTTACGAAACTTCAATCAAAGCCTCGGAATGGGAATCAAAAGGTTATAAAGCCTCTGACTAAGGAATTTTCATTTGGAACACGGAATGTTAGAACAGCACTCAGACCAGTGTCAATTAGAGAATTATACTACAAATAAAACAGTACAACATACATGTTATGTCCATATAGGAGACCAGTTGGCAAGGGGAAGCAGTTATTAATCTCGAAACTCACACACTGCTACAGACCAGAAAAAACACAAGAAGAAGGGAGTTTGGAGTAGGTTGTATTGTAGACATTAGATGTAAAGAGAACATCCTGGGCTTCCAACCTATCAGTGAGAGGATCTGTACCCTAAGAATGGAAAGAAAATATATAAATATAACTTTTATACATATACATGGCACTGACGGAAGATAAAGAGGAGGAGGAAAGGGAAAACGTTTATGCCCAGTTATGGATATGGATCCAGGCAGTGATGTCAAAATCATCCTGGGGGGCACAAATGCCAAAATCGGACAAGAAAGAGAATATTACACAATTACAGAGCAACACAGTTTGCAAAACACATCTAGTGAGAATGGGAAACCATTAATAGATTTTGCCCAAGCGAAGAATATGGTGATCAGAACAACTGAATTCCTACAAAAAGATGCACAAGGCCACCTGGGTATCCCCAGATGGACAAGCAAAGAACCAGATTGATCATATAATAATGGACAGGAGACAGGACACAAGCACCACATACGTAAGGACCTATAGAGGAGCCAGTTATGATTCAGATAATTACTTAGTGAAGGGCATGTATAGGGTGAGGATGTAAACAAGGAATCAGCAATAAAGGAAGGAATTAGAGAACTGATCTGTAACAGCTACAAAAGGACAATGTCAGTGATGAATATACAAAGAAGTTTAAATAAGGCCTGGACAGAAGAAGAAGTAGAAAAAGAAGTGAACATAGATCTAGAAATACAATGGCAGCAAATCACAACAGGTATGAAAAACACAGCAACTGACATACTGGGGTATGAGGAAAGGAAGAAGGATAACAAGGAATGGTTTGATGAGAATGCAGACAACTGCTAGAGCAAAAGAGTAAGGCATACCAGGCATATTTAGCTAGACCGACAAGAGCAAACAGAGCAGAATATAAGAAGAAATGGAAATGGGCGCACAAAGCATGTAAAAAGAAAAAGAAAGGTTATCAATCAACAATTAATTACAACAGAACAGGAATTTAAGGAAAGAAACCCATGACAGGCATACAAGATGGTACAAAAGATAAAAAGACAGATACAAACTTCATACAGATCTGTGTAAGGACACAAAAGGGCACATAATTGGTGACAAGGAAGAGATTAGAGGAAGATGGGAAGAGCACTTCGAAGAGATATTAAACAAAAACAAACACAAAAAATAAAGCAGCAGCACTAGACATACAGCAGAATCAAATGAACACAAGGAGTGTGGAAATGGGAATACAGGCACAAACAAAGCAAGAAACCCAGGTGGCCATACAGAAGTTGCACAATAATAAAGCAGCAGGCATAGATGGCATATCAGCAGAACTCCTCAAGCACGTAAAAGAAGAAGTAATAAATAATATCTAGAAATTGGTGGGCATAATATGGGAGAAAGAAAGAATACCAGAGGAGCGGAAGCTAAATATTATATTTAATTAAATTTTCTTGGGCAGACAGCTGCGTCAAGATGTGAAGGTTTTCGACATTTCAGGGAACAGCTCTGTCCCCTTCTTCAGGGTGTGCTGGTGGTTTGGTAGAATCAGTTTTGGTTCTACCAAACCACCAGCACACCCCGAAGATGGGGACGGAGTTAGTTCCCGAAAAGTCGGAAAACCTTCACTTCTTGACGTGGCTATCTGTCCGAGAAAATTTCATCAAATTCTGTTGCTGCAAAAGCTTCAAGACTTATAAGTATTATATGCCCAATCCATAAGAAGGGGGACAAGTTAAACTGCCAGAAGGCATACTGTGTGTACAGCTTTACAAAACTTTCACCACCATTCTGAAGAATAAACTAGAACATTAAGCAGGAAAAGTAACAGGAAAATACCAGGCAGCATTCAGGCCAGGACAAAGAACAATTGATCAGTTTTTCACAGTGATACAAATGGTGTTGGGAATACAACATAACTGTCTATCTAGCCTTCATGGACTTCACACAAGCCTATGATAGAGTTAGAAGAGAAAAAAAAATGTATGAGGCATTGCAACGTTCCCAAATTCCCAATAAAACTGTTAAGACTGGTAAAAGAGACAATGGACGATACAGTAGCAAAAGTTCAAGTCCCCAACAGATGTGAGAAAGCGATGGTTTGAAAAAGGGAGATTGCCTGGCACCGCTGCTGTTTAATCTCATAATGGAATATGTGATGAAAAAAGTTACAGTTGACAGAAGGCAACTTTACAATACAAACTAATACAGTTGGTTGAATAAACAGATGATATATGCAAAATATGTTGAACAAAGGAGGCTATGAAACAAACTTATGAATAGTTGAAAAGAGTGCCAAAGAGGTAGGGTTATCTTTTAATGTAAATAAAACAAAAATAATGGTACAATGTGTGACACACATATTGGAAAGGAAATGAAGAGGAGATATGACTGAAGGAGTGGATGAATTTGTCTGCCTAATAAGAGGAGACATGACTGAAGGAGTAGACGAATTTGTCTGCCTAATAGCATGCATCACCAAACACACACATGAACTGAAAGATATAAGGAGGATACAACTGGCCAAAAACAATATTGCTCCCTACTCCCAATAATGAAGTAAAGACAGGTACACAGGCAAACCAAGATAAAACTATATAAAACAATAATAAGGTCCATCTTATGGTATGGGAGTGAGATGTGGACATTGTCGCAGACTGCAGATAAAAAGCTTATGCATTTGAAAGAAAAGTCTGAAGGAAAATCTGTTGACCAGTGTTGGTTAATGGACAGTGGCAAAACAGGTGTAATCGTGACATCTATAAATTATAAAAGGAAATGGAGCTAACCAAGAATATCAGATGGAGAAGATTCCAGCAGATGGGTCATGTGATGAGGATGGAGGGAAGGGTGGCCAAAAAAGCACTGAAAGGTTACATAGAAGGGAGAAGACAGGTTGGAAGGCCCAGAGGGAAATGTTTAGATGATGTGGACAGGGATGCTAAGAGGATGTTGGAATGCAGGAATTGGAGGAAGTCAGCTGAGGATAGAGATGCCTGGAGGCAGAGGATTGAAGAGGCCAAGGATCAAGTTTAGCTGTAGTGCCAAAGAAGAAGGAGAAAAAATTAGCACCTTTTGTACAGAGTGGCACACAAAAAAGTAGCCTGGTCTTGGTGTCAATGTCAACAAGAGTTTTAATAATAATAATAATAATAATAATAATAATAATAATAATAATAATAATAATAATAATAATAATAATAATAATAATAATAATAATAATAAAGAATAACAAATGTTATATTATACTTGAAAAGTTATTTTTTTATTAAGACTGTCAGTTACCATTTTAGAGGTTGTGCTGAAAATGGTCTCTGCTGGCAGTGATGCAAATGTCTGTGTGCTGTAACATGTTCATGAAAACAGACCTCAGTTCAGTGGCTGAGATGATGTTACATAAGGTGATAGGTCTGGACAGTGGGCCGGCCACAGACCTGCAGTGACAGTCTCTAGTGATTACACTGTGTATTCAGACAAGTCACAAGCAGACATGTGGCATGTCACACTGTCCTGCTCTAAGAAGGTGTAGTTCAGTTCGTCTGGAGTCAGCTGTCTCACAAACTTGTTGAATATACACAGATATTTATCTGTGTTAATGGTTAACTCAGACAAGTGGTTCAATGATGCAGTTCCCTCAGACTGCACACCAAACACCAGTTTTTAAATCATGGAGTGGTCTCTATCAGAACCCACATGATTATCTGAAGACCATTTTCATTTATTCTGCATGTTGACATATCCTGACAGATGAAAACAGACTTCATCAGTTGAAAAGAAGTGAAATGGGTCCACAAATCCTTCTGCAACCATGTTCAAGAGCCATTCACAATAGGCCACATGTCTCTCCTTGTCATGTGACCTTAATTCCTGCACTGTAACACTGACCTCACAAGACCGTCACGAATCATGGAGTACATGCTGACGACTTTCGTGACATACCTGTCTGTTGTGATAATTGCCACATTAACTTATGAGTTCTTCTGTCCATATGATCTGAAATGTCGGTGCCAACCTCTGGTATATGGATGGAAGAGTTTGTGGTGAACGCCACGGGCTAGCCCACCCATGTAGCCAGGGTTGTTTATCGTCCACACACCCCCACCTCATAAACACGCAGAGACGCGAGTGAAGTGGCAGCTGGGAAGAAAGGCAGTGTGTGGTGTGACGCGAATGCAGCAAGCGGCCAGCATTAGGCAGTGTATACACACGTAGTAGTAGTGTAGCTTGTGCATGCATAGTGTGTGTCAATTATTACATAACTAAGTACCACATAACCACAACATTGGTGACCCCGACGTGATCGCGACGCGCATCATGCAAGAAGACGTTGCCACATCGACCCGTCCGGAGCAACCGCCCGATTCGACTGGTGCTATCAACCGCGTCGGTATTCGAGTCCCGCCGTTCTGGCCCGAAAAGCAAGCCGTGTGGTTCGCGCAGCTTGAGGGGCAGTTTGCTTTGTCGAGTATCACACAAGACGCGACGAAGTTTTATTACGTCATCTCCCACCTTGAAAACAAATATGCAGCAGAGGTGGAGGACGTCATAACCAACCCCCCCCCCCCCC
>Ga0268261_10001036_pt1 | contig 18745 bp, 11 predicted proteins | sample TergutNc150P1_FD_190353 | JGI IMG/M metagenome (GOLD analysis project Ga0268261, IMG submission 190353) | Nasutitermes corniger P1 segment gut microbial community from laboratory colony in Florida, USA - Nc150 P1 (SPAdes) (version 2) | ecosystem: Host-associated > Arthropoda: Insects >...
TAAGTGGTATACACCTCACCCATATCACACACACTATTTAATCCCTCCAAACAACACTAGGTGAACAGAAAAAATTATGAAGCTCCTGAGTTTGAAATGGTATCATGACATTATAAAATGGTATCACTATGCTATAAAATGGATTACAATGCCACAAAATGATATAATGGCACTATGAAATAGTATCATGATGCTATACAACAGTATCACAAAGCTACGAAATAGTATGACAAACCTATAAAATGGTACCATGACACTGTGAAATATAGCAGGTGAAATCATGTAAAATAAACTCCACAATTCACTGTTCTGTAATTCTAGAGGAATATATAACGTAAGAGACTCGCATGGATATAAACACTTTAAGTTCTAATAAATCAAACCCACACCAATAAACATAGACTTACTAATACAAGTACAACAGTGTTACTCACAGCTAATGGGCGTGGATGATTCTTCAACCAAGTTACATCCTCAAACAATGCTGGGATATCACACATCTGAACAGAGGATGTAAGAGTATGCACTGACTGAAATGTATGATTAGAAGGTGGAACAAGAGAATTTGATAGTATAGGAGTGAGTACAGATATTCCTTGAGCAACAGCAGCTGGTGAAACGGAAGAAAATGAGACAGAAACTGGTGACTGAGATGCGGGTATAGTACACGGTGACACATCTTTTGTTGGTAAGGGAACAGAAGCACAGTTAGTGTCAATGACAACGTTTACAGACGTCACAGAGGAGGGAATTATGCCTGGTGATGGAGGAGACACTGGGATACTGTGTGTGATGGGCCCTGCAACAGGGACCGGCAGCGAAGTAGGGACTGGTGCAGCTGATGGCGTAGAGACAGTCACTGTCATTAAGGGAGATGGAGCCTGCACAGCTGTTGTGGCACCCGACACTAGTGGCTGTGCCGAAGGAGGGCCAGGAGAATGTCCCAGACCAGGTGTATCTCTGGTCTTTGACACCATGCTCAACAGTGGTGTCTTCAAAGGAGGTGCTAGCACTGTATGACCCTCAAATGTATCGATGGTAAGATCTGGGAGCGAGGGCAGAGGTGTGGTCACAAGAGTGCTGAGGAATGCATTCACAGACATTGATGGGTTTGGGGCAGAATTTGCTAAAGCAGTAGAATTTGAAGTCATAACTGAAGAAGGCATGGAAGTGGATAGAGATGTCGGCAAAGGAGAAGCAGGGACATCTAACTGTATGCTTCCACCGACCCGCCCAGGTGGAGGTGGTGACGAGGCCTGGTTTGTATCCAATTCCAGAGGAGGTGACTGAAACAATGAAGAGCAAGAGTTCACCTAACTAAAACTTGAGAAATGGTAGCAAGGAAGTAAATTATTAAACACATCACAATATCACATGCTGAGCTAAATATATCACAAATTCCAAGACTGAATAAATAAATAAATAAATAAACAAATAAAGTTAAATGCTGAATATATGTTTATAAATCACAACATCCTACAATGTGTCATTCTACATTAACAATGAAATCAAAACTTCATGCTATATTTTAAAGTTTTTCATTGAGTACACTGATTCATGAAGTATGTTTGATAGTTCCATATCAAACACTTGAAGTTATGAATACAATAGATCATTTGAAGGGTTCTCATTCATCCTTCTATCAACTTACACAACATTTACTGTCTACTTACAAAGTGTGTCATTATGTAAAAAGGGAATTATGTATTTTACTTTAAAATCTTCAGAAATTGACGACAGTGACAATTTCAGTAGCAGGAACTCTTGGCCAACAGCACACTACTTTGACAGAACCAACAAAAAGAGACACATGGAGAACTTACCTACAAATTTCAATGTTATTTTTTCCACACACTGTGGCTAAATTTCTCACTTTTGAAATCAACACATGCAAATCTACCACACACAATGACTCAATCTCTTTGTTTATTACTATATGTTTCAGTGGAAATCCTCCATCCTCAAGGAGTCTACACACTGGTATTTAGAACTCACTAAAGTATAACACATTACAATAGTAATACAAATTATAATGTAATAATTTCTACAGCTGATTTAAAAAAAAATTTAAGATCTTGTAAAATATGGTTAAATGCTTGGTACACGAAGTGCTTCCCAAAAATTCCCAAAATTTGGAAGTTGGGTGGGTTTAAAAATGGCCGAATGTCAGTTGACGATGACGAACGTTCTGGACGAACTTCAATCGGCATAATGGCGGAAAATGTTGCAAAAGTGCGTGAGATTACCCGCCAGGATCATATGCGAATGATCCATGATGTTTGCAACATTGTGGGACTGTCATAAGGCACATGCAGGCCCATTATGTCGGCCGAACTCAACATGAGGTGGACTGCTGCAAAATTTGTTCCAAGGCTTCTGTCTGATGACCAGAAGAAACATTGGCCAAAGTCGGCATGGAACTTAAGGAGGTCAGAAATGACCCACACTTCCTTTTCAAGGCCGTAACTGGTGATGAAACTTGGACATTGATGGTACGATCCTGAAACCAAACAGCATCGTCCCAGTGGAGGCGGCCACTTAACCCCGGCCGAAAGTAAGCGCGGCAAGCAAAAAGCAACGTGAAGTCAACGCTGATCTTTTTCGACGCTGCAGGGACTATCCATAATGATTTCGTCCCTCCAGGTCAGACGGTCAATGTGAAATTCTACTGCGACGTCCTGCAGCGGCTTATGGAGGACATGAGGCGGAAGCGGCCAGACAAATGCCGCAAGAACAACTGGGTGCTCCATCACGACAATGCGCCCCCGCACACAGCTTTGGCCTCCAAAATCATGATGGTCATCCCCCGCCCCTTTACTCCCCTGATTTAGCCCTCTGGGACTTCCTCCTCTTCCCCAGGATGAAGCTAAAGTTGAAGGTGGGAATATTTGACACCGCAGAGGAGATACAGGCCGAACAGAAGTAAGCGTTAAAGACGCCAACACAAAAGGACTTTCGGAGCATTGTACAATCATGGCAAAATGTTGGGATCATTGTATAAGCTACTTTGAGGGTTATGGTGACGATTAGGGCTTTGAGTGTGTCTACTTCTTTCCTATTACATTTCGGGATCTCTTGGACAGCACCTCGAACTGCTGTACATTTCACTGTTGTGTACAGACATCTTATCGTATTCTGTATCAATTATGGATCTTCTCTGTACAGCATGTCACTGTGCTTTGTGTAGGAGGTAACAAAGAGCCTTCTTTTACGCAGAAATGTAGAAGGCTACATATTATGTTGCTAACAGTATGCTCAGTTTCTCTCAGGTGGTGTACAGACACAGTACTGTTGCCACACCCAATGATGCTTCCCGTTATGCTGTCCATTTATGTCTCAGATGTAAGGTACATTTTGTGTGCATGTTGCAAAGTCTGTTTCTAATTACATTCACTATCTCCTGAAGCTAGATAGTGCAGTTAAGGGCTCTTGATAAGATGCTAACCCAGTGGGCTCAGCAGTCCCATTATGTATGGCCAGCAGTGGCTCATTGGTTCTTGATGTGATGCTCACAGAGTCAGCTACTCAGTGGACTGAGCAGTCCCAATGTGTCTGGCCAGCAATGAGTTCATTAACTGCAGACTCCTTTTACAAGTTGCAGAAAATGTAATGTGTGATACACTAATATAATGGTAAGCTTCAACAGAATGTCTGTTCATAAAGGTTACACTGAACTACACATCTCCATTCTTACAAAAGCATAACAGACCCATTCTAAGAAAACCTCGTATCAAAATACTCAGCCCACAGTAGACAATTCTGCGACTAAACGGACAGCACTGCCACAATGAACCATGTCCAACAAAATCAGCAGAATATGAGCTACATATAATATAAAGACCATCCACATCCCAGCACACGAAGGAAATATTAAGTCATATACTGTGCCCCCATGATCAAAAGGGTTGAAGGTTGCAGGCAGTTAGAAGATTTGCAAAATACTGGCTAACCATGAATATAAAAATAAAATGCATACAGCAAAATTTGGAGAAGCAGCACCATGTTGTTAGGGGAGAAACTGGTTGACATATCTTTATGTTTTTAGGCAGCAAAGAGGCAAAATATTCTGAACTCAATGAGAGCAGGCACTCCCCCAATTTAATGAACTCTTAATGTTTTTATGCAAGCAATTTTTATATTAGTGTCATTACCAAATATTTGAATCCTGTTTTATTTTTTTAGTATTTAAAAGCTATCTTTATGTTGTGATGTACATATTTTGTAGAAACATATATATATACACACACACACACACACACACACACATGTTTTTGCAGCATTTACTTGTATATGATATCTCATTCCATTTCAATCCATCCTGACTTACTTGGACATTCTTAATTACATATTATAAAGCCAAGTTAAAAAGCAATGATGGTACAACATCTCCTTGTTTCAGACCATTCTGAACAATAAATTCAGGACTAATGTTTCTCTATCCAGGCTTTACCTTGGATTTCATTTACACACACAGTAATTAACCTAACTAATTCTGTGGCCCCCCCCCATCCTTTATGCCTTGATGTAACAGGGTGGTTTGTGTGTTCTGATGACCCTCCAAGCTATACTTGGCAGTAGCACAGCTACTGGCAGGGTCTCCCTTGCCAGGCAGGTTGAAGGAGAGGAAATAGGCTAAATTAGGGGTTGTGAGATGGGCTAGCAACTGAGCCATGTTAAAAAAAAAAAACATATATTGAAACCAATCAACAAGGAAAAAATTTTCACGGCTACAAGAGATTTAGTAGGGCTGTTATACAGAATTTTCCTCCTAACTGGATCACAGACTTCCTTCAAGTCTCCAAGTAGCTCACGCACTGGTGAACTGAGTTCCCATTTTTAATATCTGATCAGTAATTGAAACATAATGCTGGAAATTCACACACCGAATAATTTCATCTAAAAACAGAATAAAACTCTAAAGAATAATGTTGGATAAATTTTTACGTGTAGCTGATAAGAGTGATGTGCTCACTAATTACTCAGATCTGCTGTGTCAGCCTTCCTATAAGAACGTACAACAATAGATTCCTTCCATTCTTATGAAAATTCTTCCTTGTTCCAGGTAGAATAAGTAGGCAACATAAACGTCCTAAACAGTTCAGACATTTTTTAATGAAATTCATGACATTATTTTGAAGTAAGGAATGATTTAGCCTGAAGATTCTAAATCATAAACTGTTTTCTATGGTAATCACGCCATCAAGAGAAATTTAAATATCAATACTACCAATAACCTTGATAGAAGGCATTATATAGAATTTCACTCTTAAGACACATAAGTTACAAGGAATTAACTTTTCCAAGTTCCATTACTTCACTTAAGCTAACTATAAGTTAACTGGAAAACAGCATCTTCATATTGTAGGGTATGCCCCCATAAACAAGGGTGCTGCAATAAATGCGATCATTTTCAGATCGCTGTTTTGCTGAACTGGGTTGAATACTGTATAACAAACATGAAAACTTTTGGAGTATCAGCAGTAAAAGGTCATTTCATATTCACCTTTCACTTCATAAAAACCACATCTCTAAGCTGGTCTCCCTGACATGCAACACAGTCCTGTAGTCTTGATAAAAAAATTAACCGTAACTGCACAAAGGCACACAACTTGCCCCCAGTGTTGCAGTATGTTAGTTACAGCTGGGTTCTGAATATAATCACATTTGGTTGTAGCATGACAAGGGACAAAAGAGGATATCATGGTCGAAATTAGAGCCAGTGATTAACATCTGCTGCAAAGTTATGGTTAATGTCCGATCACATTTACAGGAATGTACCGTACACAACAAAGTCCACTTAATAGATGTAATCTTTAAAAAATAAAAAAGCATATATTAATGTAATTTTACTACTCCTATGCCATTGTTTTTTTCTTATATTCAACCTGATTTGTTAAAACGGCTATCAAAACATCATCACATTCTACTGCCTACCCTGTACTTATACAAACTTATAGTGTTTCACTGATCAGAAATATTCTAACATGCAGATAAAGCCAAAGAACATTTTATAAGATCATATACAGTACAGACAGAAATGCATTGATCATTCCAACTATGTAATATGATGTATTCTAAAAGCTCAAACTACATACAAAATCTACGTTTTTTTTAACTGTGCATTGTGATATACATATGTAATAATAACCAACAAAATGCACACTTTTTTACATAAATGATTTAATTTAATTATAGTGTCTTCGAAATGTTTCAAACATCCAAGTGTTCATCTCCAGGAAGACTTGTACATGCAGTTTTATGGTATTTCTGTCATGCTGAAATTATAATAAAAGGCTATATAAATTGTCTTTGTATAAAATATTAAGTTCATAAAATATCAATAAAAGTACAACAGGGTTTTGATTTGTGGTGACATGTTTTGAATTATGACAATACAGAATTCTAAAGTGTTACATTAGAAGTTTTTTAACTAAAAAATAAAGAATTCTAAAACATTACATTAAAAGTATTTCAAAAAATGCAATAACATGTCTCATGAAGTAATAAAGATACTGTGCATACCATCCATATAAGCAGTCTGGTCGGTGTCAGGTTGTGTTTGATACTAAGGTCTAGGAAGTGCTGGTGTCAGAGTATTGATATTTTACAAACTTAATATTTTATACAAAGACAATTCATGTAGCCTTTTATTATAACTTCAGCATGACAGAAAAACCATAAAACTGCATGTACAAGTCTCCCTGACGATGAACATTTGGATGTTTGAAACATGTCAAAGACACTATAATTAAATTACATCATTATTGCAAAAAGTGTGCATTTTGTTGGTTCTTATTACATATAGATATAAAATATTATATTACTGGAACACATCAGATGGCAATACAATGTCCAAAGGGAATAAACGATGTTATCTTACATTCAGATAGAACCTATACAGATTCTTTTGTGCAGAGAAACTTACGCAATATATACAAATGGAACAAAAACTGTAATCTACAAATTTTCCTGACTTCACACAACTAGTCTGGTTTAAAGACTGACAAGAATTCTGTTTTATATAGATCTTTACCTGGCTCAACAATCCTGGAACTGCAGACACAGCCTTCACTAGCTTAACTGCTGCATCCTTCGCTGCCCGATGATCTGCAAGAAGTTTATCGAAGTGTTTGCTGCGTCCAGACACAGCTCTTCTCAAGGACAGAGGGTGCGACTTGCAAGTTAATGACCGTGTACATGGTCTGCTGTTCTCCCCATTCCACACACCACAGTGTTTATCAGGATCATATTCTCTCTCCTTTACAGGCAGACACTTACGTTCTACTTTCGACCGTTTCTTAGGACTGGGTGTTGAGAGAGAAGAAGAGGACATGTCCATGGTCAAACTTGGAACAGCAGCGACAGATGAGGCACTGGCAGGGGTTGTTGGCAATGAGCTTGATTTTGTGGTGGCAGGAGGTGTACCTGACATGTGACTGGGTGAGCCCAGTGGTGTAAGAGCCACTATGGGCTGTAAAAGAGTCATGGATGCTGATGACAATGGGCCAGAAGATTGGCTAGTTGCACGCAGAGGAGTTGCACTGCTGACAGATGCTGAATGTTGCGGTATGTCCAAGTGTACGAGAGGAATTTTTTCTGCATCTGTTAATGGAGTCTGCTCCTCCATGCTAGTTGTCCCACATTCCATCTTCACACATGGGGCAGTCAAAGGTCTCTTGACTCGTAATTTCATGCTACCTACAGTGATCCGGGTGCTGGCACCTCCTTTGCTTGTTCCACTTTTACTGCTACTAACTTTCTCAGCATGTTCAGAAGAAGGTAAGGCATCTGTTGTATCTGCTTTGTGCCATAGTTCTGGAACACAACCCATTATTATTATCATAATCATAATCATCATCATCACAATGTCACTAATATATACACTGGCTTAAAATTTTGTCCTTCCCTTCTAGAATCTGTAGATCTTGGTGTTCCTACTCCCAATTTTATGGGTTTTTCTTTGTTCAATATTGCTTCTTCTGGCACAACTTGTCCTTCTGCTGGATGCACATCAACTGAAAATGCCAATTTTAGCCTACTTACAATCTTGTATTCAGGCAGCACACTGTTTCACTAAACAAAATGACAAACTGATCTACTCCAGCATTTCCTTTTGCTGATAATTACAAATTTTAGTCTATCTTTCAGTATAATTATGCAGTCTCTTCATTAAAACTAGTTTGTACTCTACTCTTCCTTTGTGCTGATTTTTTAATTTGTTTTATGGTTGCTCAGTCACCACTAGAAATTTTTATATCAGTATTATTACCACTGGTCACGTGTTTCTGCATTTGCAACCATCATTCATTTTTAGTGGTATTGCATCATGTTGGTGATGCAATTGCAACATTTTGTAACTAAAAACAAATTTCTGAATTTCAAAATGTGATTCAAAATACATTTTCACTCAGTTACATAGAAAAACAATAGAGCTTCTTACAAAGTTTATTTTTTTAAGTCAGCTGCAAACAAAGATGTCTTCCTGTTGGGCTTAAATCTTCATCAGAGCAATAGCATCCCAAACATATGAAAAAGTTATGTGGTGATAGAATATGGAGAGACTGACAGATACTGATACATCTGAGCTTGACAAGAACTAACCAGCAAATATGTATGTATATGTATATGTACTTCTGTGTGGGCTGGGATAGCAGAGTCAGTATATCAACTCGCTATAGACTGGACAGTCTGGAGATCGAATCCCAGTGGGGAGCAAGAATTCCTGCACCTGTCCAGACCAACCCTGAGACCCATAAAGACTCCTGTAAAATGGGAACTAGGGTTCTTTGCCAAGGGAAAAGCAACCAGGGTGTGGCATTGACCATCTGTCCACACTTAGTGCCAAGGCTAAAGAAAGAGTAGGGGTATACCTCTATTCTCCCTCTGGCCTACATGGCCTTTTCTAAAGTGAACTTTACCTTTACCTTTATAAGTATGTCAAACATAATGTAAAGGACGGATTAGAAAGTTTTCAAAAGTCGGGCATAATTTTTAGTAAGAAGAGTATGTAGAAAACCTAACCCCACCACCCTCAAAGTACTGCCATTCTGCATGTACGTACTTGCTTCAGGGGCAATACCATTGCTGGAAGCACCTTTAGAAGTCCTCTTTTGGTGTGGCTGTGAGACCTGCTGTCACGTTTCTTAAATTTCTTCTACAAATGCAAAACAATGATTTTCAAGCCCAAAGTCTCAGAAAGAGTCAGAATGGCATGGAGTGGGATCTGGAGAATATGCTGGCTGGGGAATGGTCCGAATTTGGTTCTTCACCAAACGTGCTACACTGCAAGGGAGGTGTGACAAGGCACATTTTGCACACACGCCACCCAGACAAATCTTCTTTCAGAATGCCATGAACTGATCTACGTGAAATGCCAATTTCATTCCGCTGCCTGTTCAACCGTCACACAGGAAACCAACATCACGATTGTGCAAACTTCTGGCCATTGCTCATAGATGGTGATGGCCTGCCAGTGCACTCCTTATCTTCAAGTGATCCTTGACCATTTTTAAATTGGTGTACCGGTCATACACAGAAGAATTTTCATGAGCTTCATCTGCATAACCTACACTGAAGCTTACACAAGTTTCTGTTCCTGATTTCCCTAGTTTGCAAAAGAACTTGATGTCTGCCTGCTGCTCAAACACAGACAATAAGCAGTGCTGACACACTTGCACACCACAGCCAACCACAGCACACTGACCTGCTTCAATCTGTTCCAGCTTGCTCTACCCCTGCAAACCCTAGCCCTCTTGCTTTAACAGGAAACATGGTAATACAAACATGACTGAATTCCAGAAACTAAACAAATGGGAAGTACAGCAACTAAGATGGTCCACAAGGCTCAGGCAGTCTATGAAATTCAAACAGTTGGGAAATGCTGTTTTGGACTACTTAATTTTCATATGTTATGTGCTAGGAGGTTCCACCGGGATGCACTTGTTCTCATGACTGTTTAAAATTACTTAATTATGTATATTTTTCTTTGTTTAACAGCTGCTTGTGCTGTTTCTATCACTGAACTTTCAGTCAACAACTAATAATGGAGCAAGCCAAAGAACTGGATGATGATGATAATGATGATGACAATGATGTTGACAGTGACAGAGATAACCATCATCATAGTCGTCGTAGTAGTTAGTAGTGGTCGTCATCATTGCTACCACCACCAAAGCCAACAGACTACAACCACAGTTGTATTACAAACTGTAACCGAAATATCTGGTACATAAATGAGCAGTTCACATAATCTGTATGGGTGCCCCTAGAAAGTGAGGGACTATCACAAGATACAACACAACTAGTTGACAAAATATGGATGTAGTTCTTGCTTAAAAGTCTAATATTTAAACAATGTATTCCTTGAATGCTAGTAAGGGTAAACAGTGAAACACAAACAGGTGTACACGTGTGCATATGTGTACATAATTCATGGAGTGCCTTAGAGTGTTTCCCTGACCATGGCAGCTGACATGGGATGTACTGGCAGATGTGGGCGTCCTAAGTGGTAAAGCTACTGTGCTTGGGTACAAGGACAAAAAAAATATCCCATATGTATGTAATGTAGAGTGTGTACATAGTGCATGTGCAGTAGCTCCAAAGTTCATGGAGACAAGCCATCTATCTCAAATCTGTCAATAATGAAAGAATTCTACTGCAACCCTTTGCATCCTCCATTGAGAAATTTTATAACTTTAACTTAGCAGTTGAGTCAGGAATTTCTGAACACTTCCATACAAGTCCACTAAGTGAAGCAGCTTATCCTGACAACATTCAACAGCAATTTTCTGCGAGCTACAAACATACACTGATATTAGTAATTTCAACACACTGGAAAAATGAACTGCATGAACTTCCCCATTTAAGAGCAAACAAGAGTGACAATCACACGAACAGAACACAGAAAAAGGGAGAACTATCAGTATCAAATATGAACAGTTCAATCCAAGCAATACACAAGCTGCAACATTTGATAGCCCACACCTATGGGCCTTCTCACATTTCTTATACCTGCAAACCTGCCAAGAGCAAATTAATTTGGTTCTCAGGAAAACATGCCCAGATAGTACAAGCAACTCATTCCTCAGGCAGGAGTGACCACAAGGCAGTATTATTTACTAATTTGAAGGGGACAACCACAGGGAGTGAAAAGAGGGCAGGATTACATTTACTTCTAGGGCGTGAATGACTACAAAGCAGGAGTGTATTACTTCTAGGGAAGAAGTGGTGATGGGACAAGAAAACATTTACTTATAGGGTAGGAGTGATGACAGGACAGGATTATACTTAGTCCAGATGTGTGATGCAGCAGCATACATGGGAGACCAGCAGAAAATATCAGTGAATTACTGTTGCTCAACACTATGATGAGGATTCACTATTCCTCACATTCATAAAGGTTTACAATACAACATAACTTAAAGTTTAAACTGCATTCTTCATAATATCTGTGTTAACAGACTTATAATTATGCCATGAGTACTCACCCATGTGATTAACCAGGCCCTGAGGTTTCACACAAGCCTCACACAGTTCACAGACGACAGCATAAAAGCCATCTGTCTCAGGACATAACCCAAACAATCCCATGTCTGCAACAAAAAACCCTCAAGAGTTGTCCAGCCAGGTGACCAATTTCCACTCCTATATATATATATATATATATACACGTAACAAGTAAGTCAAGCTAAATGTGATATAGTGCAGCTCCTAACGCTGCTACTCAGCATCAGCGATTAAATGGGGACAATACAATGTGAAATGTCAAGGGGTGACATAATGATGAGTCATTGTCCTTATGGTCCAGCATGTCCAACATCTGCTGCAAACAACTCAGTAAAACCATGGAAAATTTGTCCAAATAACCAACTGGTTATTCAGTTATATTTTGACACTACATACACTGTGTAGGACTGAAAGAGATCGGATGGGATAACTGTTACTGCTGAAAGAATCATGTGAGAGGAAGACCACAGCCTTTCTAGGGTACTCTCCCCTCTCTTAACAAAGAACAGAAACATCTGTGCACACAAGTCACAAAACTAAAATGCCTCTACACCATCTTTGTCACAGTCCAACAGATACTGAAAATGTTTTATGAAAACAAACATCAAAATTGTTGATTGTAGATATTAAATAAATAATGCTGGAGTAATAAAAATTTCAAACTAATACAGTCAATAAGCAGCACATGTTATGTGCAAACATACGAGGTACCACCTAACCCACTGGTGACAGCTGTGTACACCATTCATTAACTTTCCACAGCATCCAGGAACGAATGAAGAAACAAATAAAATAACTACACTTTACATAATGAATCTACCGGTGCTGTGATTTGAACAGAACACATAAGCTGATGTTTGTACATTTGGTGATACAGAAGAAACCTAAATATTTCTGCTGCATTCAGAACACATTTTCCAAGTACCTCTTAAAATGGCAAAACTAGGGAATGAATTTCTACAATTCACGCCCTTCTTACATTAAGAACAGTGTAAAATTCAAGTAAAAAGAGAAAAAAATTTCACTTTGTTGAAAATGAAATCCCATTTTAACTAAGGTGTAGGCTCTATGGAACTAAGGTACCATTTGCAGTTATTTGATTATAAGGAATGTTTTATTCAAGAGACATGAAATTATTACACCTGAAACATACATGAAAGAGAAAAACATAACTCATATTCTTCACGAATAGAAGCATATAATTTAGCAAAAAGAACCTACATTACGGTTTTCTTTTTGTAGATTCAAGAACTGCATCACTAACATTTCATTCAGTAAGAACGATGCACTGTAAACATCCACTGGTCTAAATACAGTCACAGCAACATTTTTGATTACTAACTGTCAACTGCAGTGAAATAACATAAGAATGATTGTACAATTTGTACTGAACCTTCCACAAGAAAGTCATGTAAGATGCTGCTAAAGATGTTGTGCATTCCAAATCCACTCAGAAATGGTTATCAAGTCACAATGCACAACTTGTCAGTCTGCTCAGCTGTGCCATGCAAACAATGTGGTTATTACATGCTGTATGTTTTCTGACATACTGTGTATTTCAAATGAAACACAGGCACCTACCACATAATATTTCCCATAGGCTACTGGTTACTACATACAACACCTACTTTAACATTTATAACTGCATATCATTTACTGAAGCTATTCATGGGTTCAATTTGGTCTTCAGAAAAAAGAGTAAACGTTATCCTACAGATGGTTACAATACATACTTACATTCCTTACAATGTGCTCAGTTTTCTTTGGCGCAAGGGCCACATTTCTATATACTATTATGATAAGCGTGTGTTCTCTTGATTTAAATTACTGAACTACCTCTCTGTTGCCCAGTTACAGAATATTACAATAACATGGATGATGATTACAAAGACCCTAGCTCACAAAATAAGTTTTATAATTTACAGTACAAATATTTTTATTCAACATGCTTTCTGTTGGTCTACATGCACGTGCTCACTATTCTAAATTTTCTCACATGTTACAGAAATCACATCTTCATCCACAGAGAACCTCTAATTGCATCCCTGACTATATGAAAACATAATGTGAGCTTCCTTCAAGGTCTCAGGGCACACGCTCTTCCTCTTAACAGTGATGACTGCAAGACGGCTGCTCAGGCACGTGTTACAAGTCACAGGCATCAGGTGGACTATGTAGTGTGTGTTTGTGTGCGTGTGAAAAACTTACTGCCTTAAACAAAGAGCTTCCACTTGCAATACTTCAGCAAACTCAAAGTTTTGTAAAATAAAATCCCACTCAAGGTGCCATACAAAAGACTGTACAGAACATTCGAATCATTGTGAGTGGTGGGTTCCATGATGGACAGAAGGAAATACAAAAATGGTACGTTGTAACTGAAGAGGAATTAATCTTTGTGGCAGATGGCAGTTTAAAATGGGGTGTCAAAATCCACAGCTCAATGGAAAAAGCATTTACACTACACCCATACAACTTTTGCTTCTACACTGCACAGTGATAAAGTCATAGTGCATGTAGTTTCGACCAATTGATTTTGAGATCTGGAGTTTGTGGCTTTCAACAATAAGGAAGGGATGTGAACAACCAGAATGACAGATACAGTGTTCCTGAAATGACTCACACGGTTCATGACGTTCCTCTGCATCACCTTAAAATTATATTCTGATTTGCAGCAAGGCCACTTAAAGTCATACGGCCAGTGCTGTTCAAAGAAACAATAAATAACTACTGACTATGGCCTCCTAGATCTCCAAATTTGAGTCTGTATGAGGGGGTATTATTTGCGAAGGGCCCTGAAAGATACAGTTGATGTGAAGAAACCACACTTTCTGAAAAAGCAAACACAATACTTTAAGAAAAACTGATAATACTTCAAGACAGAAGCTCTGTCACAGGTTACATATTTTCAGAATTTGCAAGGCCTACTGAGAAGCTGGAAGCTGGCCCTTCACGACCTTCTATGAAAGTTGAACAGCAGGAGAGAAACAGATTCGATATTTCTGGTGGATGCAGACTTCCTATATGATAAAGCTCCTGGAACAGATATGCTTCAGAAATGTGACTAGCAGTATACAGCATAGTACAGTAGATAGGTGGAACACACAGATGTCTCTTCTGTCTAACCAGACCAGAATATGAAGTATTTCTATGTGTATAACAAATTTTAGTCAATATAATTCTGATTAAAAAAACAGGAATATATTTAAAACAAATTAACAAGGAATATCAGGGCAAAGCATACTTCTGAATACCTAGTCCTGAGCAATTTGACACCATATATCATGCTACTAATCACTCTATTTCACAGAACAGCCCATATAAATTAAATTCTCAAACCTACAAATTGTTCCTCACTCTATATATTCTCTGCAATACATAAAAAGTCATACATATGTTTGCCCTTTCCAATATGGCTCTTCACAAATAAAATATACATACAGTACATATCTGTGAATGCATTTTTAAAAGGTGCCAACACCAAACAAAAGGCACACAGCAATTTGTGAGAAAGGAAAAAGCATATAAATCTGGCACATACATATCAAACAATTGGTATTTCTTGATCCAGTTGTATTTATGGGTTGCAAACATACAAGTAAGTTGTGAAACCTTAACAATGTACACTGTCATAATTTCAATAAAAATATATTTTCTGGGAACAACATTTGAAAAAATTTCACTCACAAATATTTCTCACACCTTCTGGTTGCTACATTAATAAAACCAATAATACAACATTTTCTTTCCAAAAAAATTTAAAACTTTCTTTTAAGAATGGAAAGATATGTCTAAGCAATTAACTCCAACACCATACTATTCCAAGCCACATCACAACTTTCAGTACAACATGCAGGTCTGTAAGGTACAAATGAACATCATTCCACACTGTGCTTGTCTAGAATACAACTCAAACATGCAATGAATGAATAAATACATAATTAAATTTCAAACAATTTATTGGTGGTGGCTGTGATTTTCTACTGCACTTAAAACTTTGTATAAAATATCACGTCTTTGAACAAGCAGATATGCTAATCAGTTCTACTATAATAGACAAGTTAAGCAGAGAGCAGGTCACATGTTTTGTGAATATTCAGGCTTCAACCGTGGTGCAGAAGAGGTCGTCACTCTTCTGCACTGTTACACAGCATAGTTGTTTCCTAATGTTTCGGGACAACCTATCGATTCCATCTTCCAAGGGCCAAGCAGTCCAAGAGTAATGCCGGAAACAGGTAAAGAGTGGTTATATTGGGGATGGTGTGGGCAGTAACTGGTTCTCAGGGAAAATAAGTGAGGCAGTCATGTTTGAGCATGACAAAAAAGAGAAGGTGAAGGTTGGACACTGATACACTACTACCAACATACACTGTGTAACAACCCAGAGCAGCAACAACCTCACATATGTTTTGTTACAATCACAATTCATTCAATAATTACAGCTGAAAGGGTGAATATATGTATGTTAATTAATGGCTCAACCTGTTCTTAATGCATAATGGTAACTTACAGTAAATATAAAATTGGTCCATCAGTGATTTTACTAGTTGTTAATCACATTTATTAAACAACTGTTCAATCAAATGTTACACAACAGATACAACACCACAATAAGCACTTAAATTTAAGATTAAAACTGCTATTCAGTAAATCACGTCAGTGTTCCCTTGCACAGAATATATACACATCCTCCACCAATGCCCATTTATGCAAATTTTTAACCTCAAAACACTACGAGAAAGTGTAGAAACAGATGATTAAAATGGTAACATTAAGTAATTTACCTTCCTTTGGAAGTCTCATAACATCAGGCACAGGCTTGTCGGGATCATCCTCATCACCTAGAAGAATATAAATAAAATGCTGCTGTTTACAACCAGTTCAGCAGACCCCTTTGAACGAAGTGTTGCTACAGGTGCATGACCTCTCCCATGTTCATAACGTATACAAGGCATACCGGCACATAAGTTTCATGAGATTATGAAGAACATGCTGTTTTTTCTTTACTTACTAAGAGGGCTGTCCCGACCCAAAAAATCGGTCCAACTGGACCAGGGTTGACCCCGGAATCTGGTTGGGCTGTCACTCGTTGCAGCCATTACACTCTTTAGTTCGCCGACTCTGACGTCAGGGGCATACAATTTCAGCTGATCGGCTGCTTACATTTTACGGCTAATTTTACAACATACTACACGACAGTAATTCGCGCAAAAAAAATTGCTAACAAATAGTGGAAAAGCATATTACTTATTCAGTCTATGAATGGCTTTAACAACAGTCTCCTCCATACACCTAACTCAGCGCATACGTAACAGATTTCTACCTAGTTCCCACAAGACACTTCCAAATGCACGGATCCACGGATCGCAACGAACAGTGATGGGAAGACGTCAAATTAAAAACTCACAATAATGTAAGCACGTCGACAAGCACACTGAGAAGAGTCTTTGCACAAAATACGCAAATTGTCATTTCAAAAACTTAACTCAAATGTTAAATTTAAGTGAATTACGATTTACCAGCAACAAGAGAAATTGGCAACTTTACGAATCACTATGCAGAATAGTTCAAATTTTTAAGGAAGGAAAGATTATTAACAATGGTAAAAAGTAGTCGACTCTATGATCCGCACATACGCAAAATTTTAGACATAATAATATGTAATAATCATATTGTAAACTATACGTAACTGTTGGACTATGACAAGATTGTATTGTGCAAAAAAAATCTAATTTTTGTATTGTATTGTATTATATTAACCAATTTCGTAATCATTTCGACTTAGTTCGAATAATGAATCTGTGAAATGTAAATTGTGTAAATTCACATGTAAGTCCCTATTTAAGGACTAAATTTAATGTGGAGTCTTGCAATACATTATTACCGTGTTATTTCTTAAAGTATTGCTTTGTATCCATGAAGATGGCCGATGGGCTAAAACATGTTGGGTTGTTTAAATGATTTGTGTATTTTGTATAAAGCTTGCCTGTTTGGTTATATTGTTCAATTTATGTGGTGTTATTTGTGCTAGAAAACAATCTTTGGCTTCCATTGTCTACGAAAGGTATCACATGATAAGTTTCAGAATATAATACTTCTCAGCCGAATGACTTATGCATATTACACACTGTACGTTTCTTGTACAAGGCCATGCTTTGCTTTAGCGAAAACTTTGTAAGCATGGAGTAGAGGTATGCTAATCCATGGACACGCATCCAACTGTGCTGCTATCCATTGATGCGCCTAGTTGAAACGTTGTTAAACTGCCACTCAACCAACACCCCACAAAAACTATGCATATGAAACTTCGATATCACAGTCGATAACACAGCCCACTACTATTCTTGTAATCTACACAGAAAAATATTTCTTCTAGTCGCTAACGCAACTTCGATTCTGTGTATACTACACAATTTATAGAATGTAGAGAAATTTATAATACATCATTAAATACAAACCTGCATTTTCTTTCACATGAGGAATTGAGATCTCATGTCCTTTACATTGCAATATTCTATGCAATTGTTTTCATCTGGAGTGAAGGTTTGTACTCTACTTTTAAAGGAATTGTTACATTTATTACTGTTTATTTGTTGGACCCGTACAATTACACAAGTCCACTACCTTCCTTTCCTTTTTTATAATAATGACTTACCAAAAATTATGAAAATTAACTCTGAACCAGTCCTTTTTGCTGATGATACAAGCTTAATTATTACTAAACCCAGTCCTATTCAAAATAGATATCACCACTGCATATGTTCGAATGAATAAATGGTTTAATGCTAATTCATTAATTCTTTAAATTACAAAAAAATGCATTACGTACATTTCATGATTAAAGTAGTACTTCTGACATAGTTATTGGTTACAATAATAAACTTGTTACAAGTACCTCTAATACAAAGTTCCTTCAAAAGCTTACTGAAAATCCATTACTTGGAAAGCTCATATAGACCAATTGATACCAAAATTGTGCACAGCTTGTTGTGCAATAACAGCAATTAAACCATTTATGTCTGTAGATACTCCGAAGTTGTTATACCATTCCTACTTTCACTCTCTTAGGAATTCTGGGAAAATTCTTCACATAGTATACATGTTTTCAGACTACAAAAACAAGTAATTAGAATTATCACTGGATCAAGACCTAGACTCTCTTGCAGAGAATTATTAAAAAAATTAAAGATTTTACAATTTCAATTGCAAAATAAATAAATAAATAAATAAATACATATATATA
>Ga0268261_10001037_pt1 | contig 18712 bp, 15 predicted proteins | sample TergutNc150P1_FD_190353 | JGI IMG/M metagenome (GOLD analysis project Ga0268261, IMG submission 190353) | Nasutitermes corniger P1 segment gut microbial community from laboratory colony in Florida, USA - Nc150 P1 (SPAdes) (version 2) | ecosystem: Host-associated > Arthropoda: Insects >...
CTTCTACACAAGCTTAAGGAAAGGAGACAACCTCCTACAACACAATAGTTTTGACCTGCCATCCCATGGCCTACCCTGACACGAGCCATTCTGTTTCACATACCCGCCCGTGACCTCCATGTGGGTCATTACCCTTTCACAACCGGCCTTGTAAATGGACCCACCCCTACCCTGTCACCCTCCTTCTAATTGGCTTAAGCTATTTTCAAGCCAAACCCTCTCTCATATGTATACCCCAACTATTCTCAAATTTAGTAATTATTTACCTACGAAGATGGAACAGACAGAGTGTTCTGAAACGTCAGCATATAAAATTCAAACGCCGGGGAATTACCCAAAAGAAAACATACAACGAACAAAAAGTACACAAATACTTCCATATGCTGATGATGTTGCAATAATGAGTAGAAGTAAAAACGCATTGAAAGACACCTTCTCCAATATAGAAAAAGAAGCAAGAAGAAGGGGTCTCCTGGTTAATGAAAATAAAACCAAATACATGCAAGTAGAGAGAGCAGTACATAATGATGAACACCTGTGTTGTGGACAACATAAATTTGAACACGTTAAAGAAATCTCTTACCTAGGTTCACAAATGAATCAAACTAATTCCATCAGTAGTGAAATCCAAGCCAGGATTTTCAGTGGAAACCGATGTTATTATGCATATGGGAAATTAATGAAATCAAGAGCATTAAACGGAAGCTCAAAGTTAAAAATATATAAAAGTTTAATAAGACCTGTAGTGACCTACGGATGTGAGGCTTGGACATTAACAAATCGAGATGAACAACATCTCAGAATATCTGAGCGTAGAATATTGAGAAAAATCTTTGGCCCAGTGCAAAATAAAGATGGATCCTGGAGAATCAGAATGAATTATGAACTAAATGAACTAATGGGAAATGCAGATATAGTAAGATTTATAAAAAGTAAAAGAATAGCTTGGCTAGGTCACGTGATGAGGATGGATGATAAGAGAACACCTAAGAGAATATTAGAGTGGAAACCTATAGGCACGAGAACTAGAGGGAGACCACAGAAGAGAGGGACTGCAGGCATTGAAGAAGATTTGCAAATAATGGGAGTAAGACGGTGGAGAAAGCAATGTGAAGAAAGGGCAGAATGGAAGAAAATCACTGAGAAGGCTAAAACCCACAGTGGGTTGTAACACCAGTAAAAGAAGAAGAAGAAGTCTTTAATACAGACACAACCAGGGACTACGATGCGTCAACGTCGCAAACACATGCACATGTACATGTATGTGAATGCGCAATCACGCACACACAGTCCACCATCTCTTCCTCCGTACACATGTAAATACACTTCAAACACACAGACAATTCTACCTCTTACTGCCACATTATGTTCTTCTAGGAACCTATCCCTTATTATCTTTAGTAATCTGTACAAGGCCAATGTTGCATGTTAAAATTGCATGTATGTAGTCCAGCCATCTCAGCATGGCACTTTATTACCAATACCATTACCCCATGTTAAAATACAGATGCAAGCCTGGTAGAAATAAGAATTTACAATTCATATTCCTGGGTGATAAATTCATATAATTATGTGACAAAACTGTAACTAGTAAGGAACATGTAAGGCAACAAAATACTGGCAATTTTCTGTACTGACTGAAAACTGATATAATTCTTGTTATGGATTTCTACTACAGTGGAATATGCAAAATAACATAAGATAGGAGTACCACTCTCACTCCCAAATAAAGGACATTCTGTAACATTAATTAATGTCCCAGAAGCCATATGCAGCAATGACATACCAATCTTGGCAGCAAATTTGAAACTCTTCATCTTCAGATCATGCACTAATTTCAATGTCATGACAGTTACACCATTATAGTACACTTGATGTTGTATGCCATATTTATTTTATTATTTATATTATGATTTTTCTCCTAATCATTTCACTCTTAAAGATCACCATTAGGGAGGTAATTCACCAATATCGAAAGTGGAACAGAAGGGCCTGTACTTGTAAAACATTCTGAAGGCAAAGGTGTGCATGCCATGAAGGAATATGAGGAAATGGAGGTATAGCTCTACTCATTAATAACTACAGCACTGGATGGGAGTGAGTGGTCGGCTTTGTGCCCTGGCCACTTTAGCCCATGGACAAACACTCTGTTACCCACTGAGGAGGGTCCCAATAAACCTCAAAGAAGGTCTGCACACTCTGAAGAAGAGATCACTTGTCCATCCTGGGAATTGAACACAATTCCTTGAACATCCAACCCACCAACTAGGCACTGTAGAAACTATGCTCTGATGTGGTACAAAATGATTTGGCCTTGAACAAGTGGTAATGGTTTCCTAGTAAGACCAAAAATGACATTTCATTTGTTGAAAAAGGAATGTCATCATATTCAATGGAGGCTCACTGGCTTAATGTCTGGCCCATATCAATCTAGTTACAGCACCACGAACCAGATCTTGGTGGAGGTCTTGGAGGATAAACAGCACGGAGTCTGCGGTTAAAAAAAAATGGGAACTGGGTTGGGGTTCTCTCACTGTCCTTTCATTTTCTCTTGCCAACCATCATTCCATCAATGTTCCACATTCATATTCATCCATCTACTATCAGTGTTACATGTTCCAAATACAGAAGTCGTTCAATAAACCACACAAAACACACACCATGCCACACACTTGTATTTGGAAAATTTTCACCACAGCTCTCACTTTCAGTGCTCAGACTAGTACCCATGGGAATTAAAAAATCTTTACATTCTAAGGAAAAGATAAAAGCTATTTTTTACAAAAATCTAAATAGGCTAAAAGTATACCAATGCACTCATATAATTTAAGCACTGATGATGATGATGATAACCCTCCAAAATGATGTGACCCATGAGCTAAGAACAACAATCTGTACGTTACAACACCCCAGTTTATATATGGCAGTGCTTCTGTGGTCAAAGATGAAATCTGTTTACAAAATGGTTGCAAGCAAGCCTGAATGAATGAAACTGGGAAAAAAAATGAAAAAATATTATGCAAGAAATACCTGGAAAGATCACATGTGCATCTGGCAACCAGTGTGACCAAAAAAATGGAAAACGCTCCTCCCCCCTTCTAATGACTCACTTTTCTAGCAGACCGTTCTCCAAAATGCCTGTGGGGGGGGGGGGGCTTTTGCAAGAAAACATTCAATTCCCATGTCCACAACAAACATTAACCAAATTATTCATGTAACATGATAATATTCTATACTGATAGTTCGTATACACTGAACGTTCCTGAAGCAAGGCGCTAAATATGAACACATCAGCCACAGAATGTCATAACCAAAAGTGTATCTAGTGACTGCAGCCAGATGTGCAAATGCTTGCCTAGTTAATTAGCAGCTGAAATAGACTCATGTGTAGCAAAATAAACAGAATTACTACTATTACCATAATCAAGGAAACTGATGGTGTTACATGGTAAAGCTGAATCTCTCAACTCCTGCTAGAAGTGAAGCTGGTGTCAAATTAAGCCATTTATTACTCCTAAAATTTGTCTCATCTTCTAATATTATGCAGTTCAGAAACCTAACCATAAACCTGAAAATTATAAATACAAATTTAACTAACAGGCACACAAAATAAAATAAAATTAAGCAAAATAACTTTAAAAAATCTTTAAACAAAATCTGACCTCCCCAGGGGGAAAGAGGTTTCATACTCACCGCTTGGAGAATCTCGATGACAGTTTTGAGAAAAAGGATGAGGTGCGCCCTGAGTGGCTGATAGCCGATGTGTCCTGTGACTGCATGGGTGTGGTCTGGCCATATGAAGGTGTATGGTTACGCTGACGATTCTGACCGCTGTGGAATGTTGAGCGGCTCGGCACATTGCGAGGGAATGGCGACTGTCGATTACTGACTGCTGGTGACACTGGGGGACCTCGCCCAATTCCACTACTGCAACAATAACCAGGCAGTCTAGCTAAACTGCACATATTAACAGCAGAGAACAGGGCACATTGATATAACTATTCAAAATGCAAATGTGGGAAAGTAAGAGCAAAGTCGTCCTTGTACTCAGTTACACACTGTGCCATAAAGACATGTGAGGAGGTCTAAGTACAGCTTCACACAATCTAACTTCGGCACACAACACAGTGCAGGTGAGTGGTCAGCTTCATACCCCAGCCACTTAGCCCTGGGCACAGAGCCTTCCATATCCTGAACCAACCACAAGACAGAGAGAAAGAGAAAGAGAGAGTTCCTATTGTTGTTAGTTACTTGCCAAGTTCCATTAGCAAGACACCACCAATGACAGGATAACAATATAATTCAAAATAAGCAATGCCATTAACTTAATAAAAAGAGCTTGGGACAACTCAGTTTGTATAGTGACATGGCTCAACAAACCTAGAAATCAGGGACTGTTTCCTGGCAGAAGTGAGACATTTCTCTCCTCTTATAAAGCATCCAAACTAACTCTGTGGCCCACTTCACCTTCCTTTTCAATGGGAAATGGCAGTGGGAGTAAAGTTGTTAGGGTGTAAAACTGATCAATGATATCCATCTAGTGCAAAAGTGCAGCTATACCTCATCTTCACCTATATGCCCTCAAGGCATGCACAGGAACAACCTCACCTTCACCGTTTATTATTACAATTAAACCTTGAGACCATTCACGCAGATCACCAAAAATCTCATATGCTCTGCACACATTCCAAAAATGTTCCTTCAGTGCAACCTGCATGAAGTTAATAAAATTTCTCTCACTTCAAATTCACCAACCAAGCGCTTGAGTGACTCCCTCTCTCTCATATACCTGACTCCAGATGTCCACTTCTGCACTGTAAGGCATTCGGAAAATTATTTCACATGAACACAATCGGTGGAGAAATTTAGCCCATGCCAAGACCTCGCTTCGCAGTCATACACAGCCCTGGCACCAGTGATTAATTGGACTGAGGTATCCTGATGCCATACGAATATGTAACATATGCTTGCAGGACTGATGAAGACAATAATCCATTTATTAAAGAAAATTATTGTGGCTCAGTTATATCAATGAATGGGCACAATGAACGATTCAGACCATAAATGGAAACAACGCTTATCCTGCAGTTATTTCCAAACTGGAATCATCAACAGCAAGAACATTTTGATACACTGGTTATGGAAAAGAATATGCTGTACTACCACAACTGGGTATGTAACACAAATCACAAACACTTTAATCACATGAACATAATTCTGACATCAGAGAACAAATTCTTTTAAAATACCCCAGAATATTTCGAAATAACTGACCCAGATAATAGTTCAAGGGTTTTTAAAGAATACTGATGGATGCATAACACTGCAGCAGCAGCATCTGTTATGCCCAATTTAGTCTCCACGCTACACTGTACCAATGATGCACAAAACTGTAGCAGCATCAACTCTGCCTAGTTCAGCTTCCGCTTTGCACAACATTCTCACAGCAAAAACTGTGGCCAGTTTGGTCAGTTGCATATTCCACAACCACTGCTCCATTCACAAAAAGTGATTCAGAGGTGTACCTCAAACACACTATGAGGCAAACCAAATTTCTGGGACTCGGTCTGTAAGAACAAATACACGTGAAATACAAGTAAAACTGTTTTATTCTCCATCAAAGTAATCTTTCTTGACTGGAACACACTTCATACAGCTTTCTAAGTACTGCACAAAACTGCCATCAAAGGCACCCAAAGGCACTGGGTTTAATTTGTTCATTACATTATTAATGTTCATGATGTCCTGAAATCTTGTTCCTTCAAGGAAGGTTTTCACTTTCAAGAATAGAAAAAGTCAACAGAAGAAGAAAAGGTGAATACAAGGGGTGGCTGATCGCCAACATGCCACAACTTGCCAGCATGCACTTCATTATCACAGCAGAATGAGCACGTGTATTGTCACGCAGCAGGAATCTTAAGTGCCCTCCCACACTCTCAAAATTGTGGCCCCCCTCTCAAAACATGCTTCAGTAAACTTTCAAGCACCTGTAACAAAATTTGATGTTTTTCCTTCAGGAAAAAATTGTTTGCTCATGAAAAGTGTTCAAAAATGGTTTGTTCCTCAACCTTTGCAAACAATTCTGTTCACCACTCCATGCTCTGATGTTTTGTTTCAGCAATGCACTGAAATACCCAAGGCTCCTCCCCAATAACGAAGCAAATGAGAACATGTGGAACGGTTCAACAGATCTGGGTAAATCTTCACAACTTGTCACACAGTGCTCCTGAAGCTCATCTGTTAGACTCTGTGCAACAAACTTCATGCAGATCTCCCTCTTTCCAATATCTTCAGGCGAATATGATGGACAATCTTCTGGTTAAAGTTAGTTGATTCTCCAGCAAAAATGAAGACCACATATGGGTGTCTGGCCACCAGTTTACAAACTTTTGCTACTGTTTCTGTACTGCAAGCAATTGACAGCTGACCACTACCTGATTACCTTCAAGGTCCTTGTGTCCCTGTAAATCTTTTTAAACTATATGAAGAAAGGCACGAGACAGATTCCTTTCCACGAACAGTTCAAACGGATTCAACCATTTCCTGAGTTAAGGTAGCTGTTTCCTGAAGTACAAAACGGGAACTTCAACTTTCACTTGCTGTGACAATGGGGAAAAATACAACTTACCCACAGGGCTCATATAGATGAAGTGACTGGGATAAAACTTTATTTTAATTAATTCCTGGCAGTAAAAAAAAAACATGAATGGAAACTGGATACAAATGGTGTACGCACCAAATCATACTTACATCATACTGCCAATTCTGGAACTTTACAGTTTGACACTGCACATTACATCTGATACTGCAGATGCAATTAACATTACATAAAGGTAAAGGTAAAGTTCACCCCAGAACAGGCCATGACGGCCCAGAGGGGGGGTAGCGGTACAGCTCTACTCTTTCATTAACCTTGGTGCTAGATGAGGGTGGGTGGTCAACGCCATGCCCTGGCCACTTTACCCCCGGGAACAACCCAGAACCCACTGTATTGAAGGCTGGGTGGGCCCCAGGGCCGGTCTGGATGGATGCGGAAAATCTCGCCCCCAAAGGGATTCGATCCCCGGACCGTCCAGGCTGTAGCGAGTCGCTATACCGACTGAGCTGTCCCGGCCCATATTAACATTACATACATTACATTTATGGACTCATCAGAAGCATAATGCATAGGCAAAGTGTATGTTAGATAAGTTAAATTGTTTATTACAGTGTATGTAATGTAATTAACATTATGCTTCTTCTGATGAGTCCATAAAATATAATGCTTAAAATATGAGTGAATATATTTACAGGATGAGACCTTAGCACTGAACAATGGCAATTTAAAGTTTTCAGGGATGGAATGACATGTAGATGGATACCAAAATTTGGAGAAACCTGCAGCCTCAGTCTTCAGGGTACATTACCTTCAGATGTCCCTTAACTACATGGTGTCACATTCTACACTACAAAAACCTTAACACCTACAGAATGTTCAGAACAGATTAAGAGAGCTATATGAACAATAAACTACTAATCATAAGAGGTTAAAACTCTCAGTAAAACTATTATGTCAGCATAACATCAAAGCAAAGAATGAGAAAATAAAAATGTTACAATTTCTGGCTTTCATAACAGTTCAGTGTTTATGTTATCCTCTTTTGGGTAATGACACATGTAGACATGTTGACATATCGGAGATCCTTACAGTCTCCATCATGTACAATCATCCAGTAGCCTTTATTAGTATACAGAGTACATGTCCACATATAGATGAGTGTTATAAATTGCTGCATTTTTCCTCAAGTAAAACAATGGCCATACAGCCCTCTTCTACAGGCTGTCAACACTCAAATAATCAGAACTATAAAGAATGTTTTATAAAATTTTTAAAAGTATTTACCAAAGAAAAGCTCTAAATGGTTTGCAGTCAACACTCACCAAATTAACACTTTTCCAAGCATAAGCCAGACTTGAGTAGTGTGAGCAGAAAACACAAACATGCTCTGTCATAGTTCAAATGGGTCTAGCCAGCCATTCATTGTTCCACTGGTGCACAATGGAAAATGAGATTTCATCTATCAACATGCAAGGAGGACATACGTAGTCTGTCCCAAAAGTAATGAGAGTGATTTTTTTGCGCAGTACAGAAGGGCCAGGAAAGGAAAGTGGGGGTCAAGGCAGGTGGAGGGGGAACCCAGGTATACAGTTTGACCTTCCTCATTTGAGTCCGCACCTTTGTAGCAGTCAGTACGTTAGCAAAGTGCATTGTAGTTTTTGTATCTTGTCACTGGCAAAAATGCAGAGGAGTCTGGAGCAGCGTTACGCAATCAAGTTCTGCACGAAACTCAGAAAATCTGGTTCCGAAACATTGCAGTTGTTGAGGACAGCTTATGGGGATGATGTTTTGTCTTCAGCCCAAGTCCTCAGGTGGCACAAGGCGTTCAAGGACGGAAGGAAAAGCGTTGAGGACGAACAGCGCGCAGGGCGTCCTTCAACTTCAAGAACTGAGAACAATGTGGCTCATGTGAAGGCTGTTCTGGATAGGGACCGAAGTTTGAGTGCGCGGTTAATGTCAGAGGAGGTAAGACTACCGAAAATGGACGTCCACTGAATCATTACGGAAGATCTGCGCATGAGAAAAATTGCACACATGTGGTTCCTTCACCATGACAACGCACCAAGTCACACATCATTCGCTGTGAGGGAATTTTTGGCTCAACATAATATCACAACGCTTCCCCACCCACCGTACAGCCCCGACTTGGCTCCGTGCAATTTCTTTTTATTCCCCAAGCTCAAACCCCACCTCAAGGGATACATTTTGGGACAGCTGTCCAGGCAGCTGCGACAAGGGCTTTGAACAACATCTCAAGTGAAGACTTTCTCCGCTGCTATGAAGAATGGCAGCAACACTGGAATCGCTATATTCGATCACAAGGAGCCTATTTTGAAGGGGATAAACTGTAACTGCATGTATGTTCAATAAAAAAATTTATTTTAAATCCTTCTCATTACTTTTGGGACAGACCTCATATGCCATATTCGATACATGCAAACTGCTTCACAGTTATTCATTTCCACCTACTTTCATGTAGAAATATACATAACACTAATGCCCCCCAGGCAGAAAAATCACAAAAAAAAACTTCATCAGCACCATCACTTAGCAGAACAGAAGTATCAATGTAGTGAATGACAGGAATTAATTTTGAAACAAAACGAAACAAAGGATGTGACATAACTGTTGTTCAAAACACTGCCCATTAATTAAATAAAGAATGAATTGCAAGATTTGCTGCACATTGGAAAATGAGATTTTATCCATCAACATGCGAGGAGGACATACGCCATATTAAAAACATGCAAACTGCTTCACAGTTATTCATTTCTACCTACTTTCACATAGAAATATACATAACAATGTAACAGCAATGTTCACAAAATGCAGGTCTTCTGGAATGTTACAGTGTGTCAAATGATTATTATTTATTAACGTTTCAAAATAGCATAGTGCCTCAATCTTCAGAGACAAGCACTCCAGGTCAGTCTCCTTACAGTTTAGGACCCTGAAATTGGAGGCTGCACGCTCCTATGAATGTCAGAAACTCCAAACCAGTTGATAAGGTGTAACATCCCAGAAGACTTGAATCTTCCAGTCCTGCACTACTGATGGTGAAAAATAATTTAATAATACACGCAATGCCACAGTAAACACGAATCTGTGTAATCTGAACGTTAGTGGCACTGTGCAATACTTACACCGATTTGTTGCTACATCCTTTCTACATTCATTCAATAAACAAAAGTAGCTGCACTGATGGAAATACAGATTAAATGGGCATAAAAGTGTATGGCATATACTAAATCATCAAAAGGAATCTACCTGGAGGGCTAAAGCTGGAAGTTTCAGACAGTTCGCAATAATAACAACAAAAAGAAACTCTGTGTTCTACTTTGCTAAGTACTATCATATCCATATGTATATGATGCAGTGAATCAATTTACACTGCATACTACCTTTGCCTGAGAGGATCTATAGGGGTTTCTAGGGCCGGGTGCTCAGCTCTGCCCGCTGTAGAGATGGACGCAGACTTGATATGGCCTTTGGCTGAGCGCACCGGCAGCCCATCTCCTACTCCCATGGAGCTGTCGATACAATAAATAACCTACGTTACTGACACAGCCAGGAGGCTGAAAATGGAAAGGAGCAGATGACTAGTTCTAGACACAGACCTGCAGAAAAGTGATCCCCCCTGCCCCTTCCACATGAAAGTTGCTATTCCAAGTGTGTTGAAGATTATGGTCAACAGGGAAGTGACACCACACAGTTTAAAAGAAAGGTATAAATGACATAAAAATAATGGCTTTTGTCCAAGATATCAAAGAGTAATCCCTTCCAACTCTCTGTGTCACAGTGATAAGAACAGTTAAGTATATTTCCATCATGCATCAGCTATACCATAGATTCAAATGAAAATGCTGTTTCCATCTTCAGAGCAGAAGATTAAAGTAAGAAGTAACCCGAAATACTGCATGGATCTAGCCAAAACTCCGTGGATTTACATCCCAGAGGACAGTAATCACAACACGCACTGCCAGAAGAATGCTGACCAACATCAGTCAAGATTCCCAAATTTTGCTTCATACACTATGCTTAGAAATGGCAAGTACAAGCAATTATACTAAAAAAGATACATAACACACTAAAGGGTAGATTTAGAGAAGCTGCAAGTCTGTGTTTAGTACTGACAGCAATGGCATTAGGGACAAGATGACAACCAATACACTGGATAGAACAATCCCTTCAGTATTCAAATCCACGTACGCAAAATGTAGATCTTAACTCTTGGGATATAGTACCAATACTTCCAAAGTTTGTCAAAAGATGGCAGAGTATGTATAATTTGGTGCTGACAACAGAGAGATCAGAAGGTACTTTGAATGTGCCATGGTATATGCCAGCCTGGGATATCCCAGGGAGAGTGACCAAATGATTACAATTTACATGTAACTACAAAGACATACCATGTACTGAATAAAACTTGACAATTGAAAATACACTAATAATTTATTTCAAACGGTAATAACAATCCGTCTCTTTGCATTTCAACTACATAGTAAGAATTAAAACCCTTCTATAATATATAGCTCATTATTCATCTTGCTTCAACAAAATACTTGAACATTACCTCGTATCAATATAACCACCACCACTCACCATCACCAACACAAATGCTTTAAAAAAATTGCTTAAGCAACAAATTAAGCAGCCTTCTCATCACCACCACCACCATCAACCCAACACCCCACACCTACCTCAGGACTAACAAACGTGTCCACCAAAATGCTAGATTCAACCCTTATGCTCAATATGAACCGATAACTAACAAAAACGGTGGAAAATGAACTATAACCAATCTCATTAATATGTCAAATTTCATGATAAAACCAAAAGTTGTTCCATAAAAAACACCAATATGAGCACCTGATTATATTTCACAACAGATATGAACCCATTCTACTACTGACTGCATGAAGATAAACAGAAACAGAGCTTCTGAATATTCAAGTCTACTTCAGACAAATTCCAGTGTCACAATTTAAAACCTTAGCTATACTTGAAAGAAAAAAATGACACTACAAAGCAAATACTATTAAAATTCTTGAAAGATGTGAGTTATTGCTTTAAACATGTTAAAACCAGCTGTTTTAAACATGGTAAAAACAGGATAAAGTACCAAAGCAGAAGTCTCCGCTATTCGTAATCTTTTCCTATACATTACAAAACTGGTTTGTGAGTTAAAACATGGGTTGGTCTGTGACTGAATTATGCCTAGACTTCCATGCTTAGGTGGAGGCTGATTCGTATGAGTGATGTCACATCCCAGAAAACAAAAGAAAGTCAGGATGAAATCCAAATCCATTGCTAACATATGGAAAGAATGTCTCCAAGAAAAACAAAAGGAAGTCTTGATTGATGAATCAAGAAACAACTGATCAATGACAGTTTACAAGAATGAAAAAAAAAGAGCTACAGAACAAGGGAAGTTATGTTTTATTTCACAATGTGTCTCACTTTTCTCCAGTCAAAAACAATGGCCTTCAACTATGTTTCCAATCTTTACTTACATACAAGATGCATCATAAACACCTGATGGTTTTTGAAATGTGAAAACCAGCATGCCCACTTAGTGGCACTTCCATACAGACCATAATCACGTACAGTGACGTTGAGCAGCACTGGTCAGTGCAGCACTGCATTGCAACAGTGGAACTGTTTATCAAAACAGAGTCTCTTACAGCTATACAGCATGGTTTCTGACAGCAGTTTCTCAGACGTGATGCTCCTAGCCATAATACTTTGCTACTGCAGACATCTAAATGGCTTCATGAAGGGTCAGTGAAGGATAATAATCCAAATGGGCATTCAAGTTCTGCTCGTACACCTGACAAAGGTCCGTATGTCTCTGAAAATGCGGAACAGTGTAAAGTAATGTCAGTAACTGCCCAACAAGATGCGACTATATACAGTTTATTATATGTCTATTTGTAAACTGCTCTTTTTTTTACATGTTTCGGGTGGTAACTCCACCCATCATCAGGAGCACATATAACTGTAATTACAGCATCTGGCACTGGTCAAACTGTAAAGAATAAACATATAATACTAGTGTGATCACACTAGTATTATGCTTTTATTCATTACAGTTTGACGAGTGCCAGATGCTGTAATTACAGTTATATGTGCTCCTGATGATGGGTGGAGTTACCACCCGAAACATGTAAAAAAAAAAGAGCAGTTTACAGACATATAATAAACTGTATACAGTCCCATCTTGTTGGACAATTACTGACATTGATTCACGATGCAAGGACCCATGAACATAACAAAGTGTAAAGTAAATATGAATGCGCAGTATTACAGTCATGCTGGAAACATTTCTGCAAAACGCATTACATCCTCCTCAGCTCAATTTGCTATGATTCTATAGCACAGATTTCCATGCATGTCCTCAGGACAATGTTTGCAGGCAGACTCATTACTCACTGCGGGGCCATCACCTGGCCGGCCTGCTTGACTGATTTTGCAGTACCAGACCACTTCCTTTGGGTCTATGTCAAAAGCAAGGTATATGAAACATATCCTGCCAAAATTCATGACCTAAAACAGCGAATTTGGAAGTGTATTCTAGGATGTGCTTTCCATCGCAACTGCAGAAGTGTACTGAATGACATGGTGGTCACCTAGAAAGTATCAGATTCAAACAGCAATGATTCAGATGGATTCTCATGGACATGGAATGTACTTGCTAATGTGAATCAAATTTTTCCACTTTGTCTTAAAATGTTATTTAATTTCAAAAACCATCACATGTTTCTGAAGCACCCTGCATAACATCCAAAAATGGACTGCGTCCCACTTTGTTTCCATGGTTACGATAAATGTGACACCACTACCTTGGCTGTTGACTGCTTCACAGCTTCCCCGGTTATAATCACCTTGTACATACCACACTTGGTGTATGAATGAGCCATGCCCAGGATTCCACGATTATGACAGAGATTGGTATGTGACATCACAACCCAGAAAACAGAAACAAAGTCATGATTGACTGTACATCTGTTGTTACGATACAAAGAATATATCTTCCGTGTGAGAAAGGAAAAGAAGTCTTTACTGATGAATCAAGGCATGACTGATGAAAAGCTGTTACCAGATTTCCATGTTTATGTAAAAGACAGGGATGGTTCCATTAGATGTTAAAACATTTCTTAAAATAAAAGTGTTACTGAAAAATGAGGGTGGAATATAATTTTTTATGTAACGTGTTCATCCTATCAAAAATAATGGCAGAAGACATCTCTAGGGACAAATGGTACAATCAAGTGAAGGAAAAAAATTCAGAACAATGAAACAGTCTTCAAAGCACCCAATTCTTGTCAGTAAATATAATCAATTATGTACTCTGTAACACCATATGTAGCTATGACACTTCATTGGGCTTGCAAGCTGTTGCATCTGTTTAATGATAAAAATCAAGTCAATGGACTCTGCATTATGACTCATATCTCAAGCATTAAATTAGTAATTTTTAATTCTGTGAGTATCTCAGACCTTACAGCATCAAAGTACTCAATGAGAATTTCTCGGCTCACCAAGATTCAAAATGGATCAAGACTGGAAGAGAAGGCAGTACTGAAGAGCTTTTTTGACTTCCAAGTTTATTTCAATGACAGCCAGCCTGTAAATAAGCTCTTTGATGTCCCACAGATGCAGATCAGAATAGCAACCTTCAGCCAGATCAAGGATTCTGCAGTATGATAATGCCCCAACAGAAAACAATTTATAAGTAAAGACATTCTTGGAGAAGTTTCATATCACTCAGCTGCAGCAGTCACTATATTATTCTAATTATTTGAAACTAGCAGGGGTACCCGGGATTGCCCGGGATGACCAATGGCAAAACCGGATAGCAATTTTGTGTATTATATAACAAAAAAGGGGGGACGTAATAAATTGTGGAAATGTATCAGAGTGAAATATGCGCCATGTGAAGTACGAAAGGGTCCACAACTTACGCAAAAGCACGCACGTACAAGAAGAAGAAGGCAGCATCGTGAATGAATACAATGTCTTCTTCGACAATTAATGGGAAAGCAAAGACATGTAACGAAATTGGAATGTTACCGTCTGTTTGAAATGTCATTGAAGTTTTTTGTTTTCCCTTCAGAAGCCGGAATGTAAATGTCTGTAGGGTTTCCGACTCTTGAGCATGCAACATATATTTGCCCATGTGAGAAGCATGGATCACAGTGTTGTCTTTCTGTTCACCGAACATTTCCCAGAAAGGACAAAACAGGTTGAGAAGGTCGAAGAAGGTATATAAACACAGGGGCTTCCGACACAGACATACACACGTGACTCTCAGGGTTGGCATCACTGTGTCATCCCGTTAGCGAAACATCTAGCTGGAACGACGGGAAAGGTTGAAAAGGTGAAAGCATGTGTTGTCCGTAGACAGGGAACGGAAGAAGGATGGATGAAGGTTAGGTAGGTTTTACGTTATCATTTGTATAAATGCAATGTAACTGCAAGTGCAATTCATTAGTCACTTCCTTCCCGTCTCATCAGGTTTCCATTTTCACACACTCGCATTCCGTTCACTTCTCCCCGTTTTCATTGCACAACCAACCGTGCATGACGTCACACCAGCACACGCCGCATCACCGATATAATGCAGTAGCAGGGTTGTGTGGCGCCGGCAGCCAGCTACTGTGCATGAATTGGAACCCGCTCCCAACAAAATAGGTCGAAAAGGTGGGAAAGGTGAAATATTGTGGGCCCATACATGCCCTACGGTCTCTTCCAGACCACGGGGGAGACGTGTGCAAAGTTTGGTTCCGATCGGTTCAGAAATGTGGATTTGTATAAGGTACAAACAAACATTCATCTTTATATATAAGATTACTCATTTTCCAATCTCAAGAACTGTTCAAAACAATTCTGTTTCGAATCAGCTAAAGACATTACACAGAATGTAACAGTAGCACTCATAAGAGTATCAGAAAATTTCATAAACTGTTCCCGACCTATAGAGGCACAGCTGGCTAAAGTACACAGGTTTAGCAGACCACATTGAAGTGGCATTAATTAACCTTATACTACCAACTTCTTTATTTCTTCCAGTCCAGAATTTTCAAACCGACATTCCATAAAACAGTGCCTTTCCACACACTTTAGAAACTGACAAGTATCTAAAACACAGCACCTGACAAGTCTAAGGTGCTCAGAAATTTTGTCATCGCTCTTATTATTTTCCAGAAAAATATTTTTAATTCATATCTGATCTTGTTTTGAAAATACCACTTCTTAGTGCCTGCATCACATGGCTGCTCACTATGTGCAGCCAACAAACTGAATGCACAACCTTTCTTTAGCACTCATGTATGAATGTGTGTTTCATGCCAAACAAATGGTAACATGACTGTGTGTATATACCAAATATACCAATCAAAAAAGAAAAATCCATAATTTCCTGATATCAGCAGTCATTGCAACACAAAGTAGTAAATAACTCCGCTTTATTATGGCAGAAATTCATTATATTTAACACTGGTAGATGACTTATTACACCAGTTCTCAACACAGTCTCAAGCCTCAACCTTATGTCCCTCCCAATATATGATGAAAAGTACAAATTATGAAGCTCCCAATCATGCAAATTCCTCCAACTTCTCTCCTATGATTTCCTCCCTCCTAAGCCCAGCTATTCTCCTCAGTACCATGGGTTCATACACCTCAGCTTTTGATTTTTACACAATGGAAGTAAAAAAAATATCACAATTATGCAAAAAGTCCAGTAAAAGAGTTTAATATATCTCAATCATCATGTTTTTAAACAGCAGACATAAGATTCCAAACTGAATCACAGCAACACTTGCCCGATTATAATCTGCCCTTAATTTCTTCAAGAATGTAACTTTTTTTTTTACATTCATTACAAACAAGAAAACACATTTCAGAACGATTTATTACCTTCATACTAAAGTTTTCTGACAACGAAAAACACATGCCTAATTCTATTAGTCTTTACATATACAGCAACTCAATATTACTGTGTAATACACCTGTCCTATTTTTATTTCATGCACATCCAACAAATTAACATCACCAGTACAAACTGCAAGTTTATCAATTCCAGTCCCTCCTGATTTTAGAAGCTTCCTAATGGTGTACACTAAAATACAGCAAATAAGCAAAGGGGCATTAACAGCCAGCATAAATCTTTTTGAATGATTAAATTTCTCAAAATTCATATAAACAAAGTAAAGTGAAATGATCAATTCATGTTCTAATATACATGAAAATACCACTACAGCTGTCAGACCTATGTTTCACACAGACCACTACAGCAGTAATTAGGCCTGTGCTTCATGAGTGACAGTGAGCGAGTGAGTATATCAAGGGTTCGGGACCTCACAGCCCCGATGCACCTAGGCCTTAAAGCCAGCCCTTTGTGCCCCCTGTCCAATCAAGGGAGCCCTGAAGCATTACTGAAGCTCCAGATAGCCCCCAGGCTTGTACTTTGAATATCCTTAGGCTCCAAGAAAAAGGAGCCCAGATGTGCATGTCTGAGTGAGGCCACAGCCTCACATTCACAAAGACTATGGGCCGAGGTTTCCTCCATCACCCCACATTTCCTACACAATGGACTATCCTGCAGCCCTAGTAGGTAAAGATGCCACCTCAGGGTGTTACGACCAGTACGTAGGCCAATTACTGCCCTGGATTGAGTCCTGTTAAAGGACATAACTTTGGTCTTGGCCCCCAGACTAGGTCCAGAAATTAATTCCCAAGCCTGCCTTTGGGTATCGCCAAGACTTCGCCATCTTGCCCAATGCTGGTTAGCCAACCAATGATTGAGTTTGTTTTGTACATCTTGTCTAGAGACCCCAAGGGCTGTGCTTCATACAGACTGTCAGAGTTGTTACGCCTGCGTCTCACAGAAACGGCTACATCTGTTAGGCCGGTGTGTTATGCATATGACAACATATGCCAGAGTGAGAAATCGTTTAGACAAAGCCCTTTAAATTTATGGTCAATGTGCTAGAACCCATGATATAAAGTGGTCAGGTAAAGCAGTATTATGTGTGTGGGCAACAGTACATCCAAACCTTAAGTGGTGTACCAGTAGGGAATGGCACAAAACAACAGCCCAAGGTTCTTTCATGCCCCACGGCAACAGAAATTTTTGCAACCCAAGTAGTGTAATGCCCAAGGGCAAGTGAATGTTCTCAGTCGGCCGATGTCATGCCTGCACACAATGGAATATCCACCTCTAGGGTGGTGTCATGCCTGTGGGCAAAGAAACATTCACATCTAATATGGTGCCATGCCTGGCAATGATACATCCACATTCATGGTAGTGCTGTACCTGCATACCATGGCACAGCCACATTCACACACAATGGTACACACACCTACACCTAATGTGGTGCTATATTGCACATAATGGTACGTCCACATCTAAAGACAGTTATTTCATGACGTTCGTCGTCTGTTCCAGTCATTTCTCCAGACGGGTTACATGGGTAACATAAGTTCCATTAACCTTTAAGAACCGTGTGTCCTATATATACGGCGAGCAAACTGCTACCCTCCAGATGTTGCATTTTATATATTTTTTTCAACAAATGTAAGTACTGAGTATTTTAAACATGCTGCACACTCTCCCTTTTTCTCTTCAAAATGCCATTTATTTCATAATGCTACCTTTTTTGGTTCCTGTATTATTCACATTTTACATACAGAGTGTGCTAAAATTTAAATGTAAAACTCCAGTGCCAAAAGGTTAAAAGGAACTTGCTTTCTCCATCTTCTATCCTCAAGACTACAACAGCAGTTTCTTCAAAATTCAGTAAGCATCCACAAGATTACATGGGCTCACTAACTTAACCTTTATCGTACGGCATTTAAATTCCGTCTTCGTGCTGACGGTACGGAGTTTTCTCCGCGACGGCCCTTTAAATGCTCAGTACACATGTACAGGTTTAGAAAGATAGCCCCACTTGTTACACTCGTTATCTCCACATTTTATAATGGTTTGTAGTCAGATTCATGCTCCAGCCACTTTACCCAATCATCTACATATGCACCTCATGAACAGAAATTTTCTTGCCATTCTGTACTGTCTGGAACCCCGTGTTTTTTTTTTTTCTTCTTTTTATT
>Ga0268261_10001038_pt1 | contig 18711 bp, 19 predicted proteins | sample TergutNc150P1_FD_190353 | JGI IMG/M metagenome (GOLD analysis project Ga0268261, IMG submission 190353) | Nasutitermes corniger P1 segment gut microbial community from laboratory colony in Florida, USA - Nc150 P1 (SPAdes) (version 2) | ecosystem: Host-associated > Arthropoda: Insects >...
CGAACAGCCGCCATTTCAACGCTCTGTCTTTTCCACGTGCACACACCTCCGGAGACAAAATACACTGCACTAGCTTCCAGAAGTTCTCCAGTGCAACTGTTGAAATGGCGGGACAGATGGCGTCATTATTTACGCAGTGTTACCAACGTGTGCTTTTCTTTTGAGATCACCCTCATAGAACTACATGTTTCACCCTATGTCAGGTTCATCCTCAAGTTTAGAATTTATCATAACTGGGATAAGTCAAAACATGTAGTTCTGTGTAATAAAGAGAATTTAGTTGTGTTTGGACAGATATTGATTTAATGTTTGTACTATTAACAACAAAATGGGATGACATTTTTTAAAAAAATTATTTCCAATTCTGACCTTTTTCTCTGTCTATCTGTGAAGTGTTTCTTGATTCTAAATAAGATGATTCTGTTTATTGTTAACACAAGAGAGACTTCAATTTCCAGCAGCGGGGGAGAGATTGTTCTTTTCTCCGAAACGTCTCATAGCAGCTCTAGGGCCCAACCAGCCTCCTATTCAATGAGAAACAGGGACTCTTTTCCCAGAGGTAAAGCAGTCAGGGTGTAACTGACCACTTACCTTTGTCAAGTTCCATGGTTAAGAATGCATGGATGTTTAATTTTAGAGTAGAAGAGATTAACCCAGTCTCCATCTCAGGATGAGTTGATATCGTTATCCTTAGATTGTTTCGTGGCTTTTTTTGATCTGGAGGTTAACCCTTTAAACGCTGAATTAAATCCCACCCGCTGTTTGCTGGCATTATTAGGAGCTCACCATTTTCTCCATGTTAGCAGGATAAGCACCCATTCTTGATGTTTCTAGATCACACACAACGACGCACCACAGTCGGTAGGACTCCTCTGGACGAGTGATCAGCTCGTCGCACAGAACTCTACCTGACAACACACGACAATCACAACAGACAAATATCAATGCCCCGGTGGGACGAGCTGATCACTCGTCCAGAAGAGTCCTACCGACTGTGGTGCGTCGTTGTGTGTGATCTAGAAACATCAAGCATGGGTGCTCCATATATATATATATATATGACATTAGTAGCCTAAGGGTTACATGAGATGGGAAGATAATCCATAAGTACTGAGTAGTTAAGGATGTGAAAGTAGATCGTTATTGACCATTCCGGCATGAGCGAGAAAAAGCATAAAAAATATTGATTGTGATAATCAAGCTGGCTGAGGTGTGAACTGAATACATGTCTACAGTGTTAAAACCACCTACAGCATAGTACATACCTGAGGCTCTGGTGTTGTAACCTGGTATGTCCAAATGCCTGCCACATTTGAGGTTACCATTGTAGCGCTGCTGAAGATTTAAGTTTTCTGGGATGTGACGCTGCATCATTTGGTAAGTACTGAATACATGGCTGAATTTTTTACACCATATAACAGTTGCAACCCTGATATTTCTTGCTTTCACACTGGAAGTGAGAGATAAACATGATGCAGTGATGTTTGTATATAGTGTGGTGTCTTGGCCCCTAGACTGCTAGAAGTTTGTTTCAGGAATGGAACGCAAAAATTCAGGTTTTCCACACCTTTGGGTGGCAAGTGGCTATAAGAGCGTGGGTTAATAAATTTAAGTTACAAATTGCAGTTCTTTATATCCCATTACAATTTCCAGCTCTCTATACATTGTAGGTACCTGGTTTTACATAGTACAGACCCTTTCTGCAGACATCTTCGTATGGATTATATTCATTTTTTAATGATATTATTTTTCACACTGTATGGTGAACCAGAGGTTTAAGGACTGCCAATTTTTCTTCATTCAGCACAGACCGACATCATGCTGTTAAAAATGTAGATACTGTACTTATTCGAATGCAGAACTACATTTTTCGAAATTTGGGGCTTACATGTACGAGATCGTCATAAATTTGCGTACGAAGCGCCGAACAGGAACAAGCGGAACCAAACCATCATGTATAAATAAAAGAGAGTACGCATCATGACTGAAGGTAACTGGCACAATCTTCTCTTTCAGGACTTTGTTTACCGTCTAACTTTTTACAGCAGCACAACATTTCAGAAGCCAACTCTGATTCTGTTTTCAGGCAAAGAAGCACCTAACCTGATGGACCCTTTAGGCGGAGCTATTCTCAGTCACTTGACACTATAGAAGCAGTAACTTGTAACGGTATTCACCTGAGAACAGATCTAGTCCAAGGGCAGTAGACTGAAAAATAAAACCTTGACCAATCCAACAATTAAAAGCCATAAAAATAGCAGTATTCTCAGACTGATCAGACAACAGGCACAACATAAAAATCCAGAACACCTATATTCCAAATTCTTAGTACCACTTACACCATCTGTGGAGAAGATTGTGAATCTTCATGTTTACAAATCAGTTTATAAACCAAGAAATTTAAATGTAGGATTTGGTCAAAGTGGATCATAACGACATGACAGCGACTTACCAGAAGTGACTGTGAAGGGTTTTAAGAAGTGCTGTATATCCACTGCAGTGGATGCGACTGATGATTACATGTTGTGGAATGGCTTTGAAGAGGATGGGAATGTGAGGAGTGAGTGTGAGGAAGATGAAGGTATTGACTTGAAAGGTGGAGATAGCGAGGCTGGTTGGTAAAGGTAAATAGAATCTGATATGCTTTGTGTATTAAGTGTATGAAATTAATAGTAAAATTTTTTTCTTAGCAGACTGCTATACCGTCGTTGCCTGGCTATCACGCCGAGGGCCTGGTTTTGATGCCCTGCACAGTTTTCCCGGAGTTCCGGGCTGTATCTTTGTCAAACCGGACTCGGGGTGAGAGCTGTGTACAGCTTTGGTACAGCTGCCACCACCCACAAGTTCTTACTACTGTTTTATTGTTATTACGATATAGCCCCGTGGGTAAGCTACCTGTATCTGGGCCAAAAGTACTGGATACTGATTTTAATCCTCTCCGGGACATGGGCTAGGAAGGAAAGAGTTGCTGGCTATAGTCCAGCGATGTACAAAATACTGGTAGACGCAATCATAGAGCTGAGAACCTATAACTAGCATTCATTTACAACTACAAAATAATTAAGATAACTACCCATATGACGCAAGTTTACTAACACTATCCATCCCGCTTGGTCACCGGAACCAACACAGGCAAGGTACAAATTTTACCACGCGACCCTTTTGGCAGCTCTTGTCTTCTTTTCAACGATCATAAACGACTACTCCCTCCATAACGACCCGCCGCTGGATGCGAACACCCAGAATACAGTCACAAATAGTCCTCCAGACATTGCCGGACGGTCGTCTTCTTCTCTGCACCACTGGGCTCCACGCCGCCGGCTCAGTTCTTACAAACTAGATGATCTGTGGTTCTTATGGTGGCAAGCGTCCACCACCGAGTCCTTACCTATTCTAAACTTACTGTAACTCCGATCTATAAGAATCCCCAAAAAACATTACGCCTACATTTTTCTCTACTATGCCAGGTCATCACTCCTGCTCTCCTAGCTGCCAGTGACCTCAAGGGCGCATGACACTACATCACCCGCACCTTAAAATGTGCATATTTTCCCAGATCTGCACAACTACAAAAATGCTAATTATACTCGAAATGTTAAAAAAAAATTACATGAATACAAGAGAAATGACACGATTATAAACAAAACTATACCAATATACAAATTTATCTTCCTTTGTGTTACCTTTCTGTTTTTTAAATTTATGGTTTCAGTATCGTGACCACGTCACTGTCATTCATTTATACTTGCTCGTCGTCATCTTGGACTCATACATACGGTTTGTCCTTGCACGCTGTATAACGCCGTCGCGCTCTCAACCGCTGCTGCCGTGTCCTCGCGCGCTACAGAGGATTGCTGGTCGACTGTTGCGGCTATATCACCGCTGGACTCAGGATAGACAGCGTCTGGCGGGTTGTCTCCCTCACTGCCTTGTTGTTGTGTTCGACTGCGAAATTTCCAGGACAAGTCGGCTGGCCCGTTCTGGTTAGTAGTTATGGGGCCACTGTGGGTAATGTTGGGCTTTCGACTTTTTATCTAGGTATTTTGTCAGGGTGGCAACATGCCCCCCTACGCCAGAGGTTCCGGCCGTGTTGGCCTATGTATTGGTAGGTATTAGGACATGGTGTTGATTGGTAATGGATATGTTTCAATCAAACATGTGGGGTTAACGTAATCCGCCGTATAGATTGGTATATTTAAGATGGCGACTGTGAGGAGCGGTAGTGCCGCTGTGGCGGCCGGCCTTGGGCGACTGACCGGTAATGGATTAGTTTTAATCATATGTGTGTGTGGTTGGCGTAATACCGGCGTATAGATTGGTATAGATTTAAGATGGCTGTCGTCCGTGGCTATGGGCGTTGGCTGGCCGGTCATGGACTGCGATGCTTGCCTCGCGCGATGATGTCATGTACTGCTAGCCTTGCCTCGAGTGGTGATGTCATGTACAGTTTGCCTTGTGTGGTGATGTCATCGGCGAGTTGCGCGCGTGGAGAGAGAGAGAAGATAGTGGATTCTTATTGGTCCGTGCTATGCTAGTAGGAGTGTGGGAGGAGGCTGGCGGGGGTGTGTGTGGGTACCGTCCGGTGATGGTGGCTGCAGTTCTTGGAATATACATGTTAACAGTATTCATATAAGGAAATGTGTGAGGTAATAGGAATGTGCAGATATGGATTGTTTCAGTTTCTGTCACGTACGCGTTGCACCATGCCTGTTATCGGCAAAGGGGTGTACAATGTTGAGGATAGGTTTGTGAAATAAAGACACGAATGAATAATCTGTATATAGAGATTTATTAGCAGTGTTTTACATTTGCTCTTGACGTACCCGTTGCAACATGATTGTTATCAGTTTTGGCGTGGAGGTGTTGTGGATGCCTAAGGGCGGGGCCGGCATGCTGGTTATGTTGCTATGATCGACTACATATGTAGCCGTCGTCGGGTGCGGCATGGGAATTGGACATCCCTACACGCGCGTCGAAAAGCTGATGTCATAAGTTAGAGAGAGAGCGAAAAAGTGGAGTGCAATATGCTGACTAGCGCTTAGCGATAGCCCTGAAGGACGACGCCCAGCAGAATAAGCATTTTGTAAGATATAAAATGTTTTCGTTTTTGCATTAGCACTACTGTCACTTCAAGTTCTGAAGCTCTCGACGTCTTTGTCATCTTCAACACACAACGATCAACATTTCAAGTGGTGAAAATACACGGTTGCATGAATTCAAACAGAACATCGCCTGCTGCTGTTGCTGTGCCCTTCGTCGTCTAGTGATAGGAAAATGAAATAACGACTACACATGCGTGTTCAGTTTTAAGTAGGTGTAATTTATTGCATCAGAAAAAAGTACAGACCGTGTTTACACAAGTACAACACGTATTCAGAATACAGACTTGAGTTCTTCGAACAGTTGATAATAATTAATAGATGTGTTAGCAGTAGAGGGGGGCTCCACATATGTAGTAGAGCTGTGAGCGGTATCTATATAGGCGATTACATCAGTCATGGCGGCGATGTAGAAAGTCATCTGGTTCTGAATCATATACATAATGTAGGCTAGATTACGCAACTCCTCGTACGTGAATGTTATGTACTGTTTACCGAGATACACTCTGGCAACCCTGTAACTGCCGGTCGTGTTCATTCTAAAGTCACCGTCCTTCTTCATGTAATACTCGTTTGTACCCAGAGCGTCGCACAGGGCCGCGCTATTATCGGCCATAGTTTGCAGCTCTCGTACGTTGAGGAGCAGAGGCAGCTTCTTGGCGCCTCCGAATTCTGCGAGCGGCTGATAATCACTGGCAGGATAGTAGGCCACGGACACGTATTTGGACTTGTCCTCCGCGACGAAGAAGACGTGGCGTAGCAGGGCTCTGTTGGGATTGCTGAGCGTCGTGGCGATGGTGTCCAGACACGTGTTGAGTTCGGGCGCTCGGCCACGCCGCCTCGGGTCAGGCCTGCTGCCTTCCTCTTCGTCAAGTAGGGGGAGCGACGCTCCCTGTCGGGGCAGACGTAGACGCTTTCCTGCTGACATAGCGATGCGGACTGGTAGGTAGATGGGTGTTTAGCGCTGTTTTATACAACTGCAGAAGAGAAAAAAATACATCATTACAGACGTGATAAACCGGAATTAAACGAGGCGGTATGGCGTGTAAAGTCGGGCGGACATGCGATATAGTTGCGGGATTGAAGGTGATGCATGAGCCATTTGAATAGTGTATGCGCGTTTCGTGTTGCGCAACGGTAGTTTAGATAATTCTTGTGGCACGGCATACTGCAACTGAATTGCGCCTTGAGGCCGTGGGGCGGAGGACAGTTAAAATCCTCTGGATTTCGTACAGGTTGCCCCAGCAAGTTTGAGAGAAATCTGGTCTTTGCGGTGCCATACGCGTACAGATGCGCGTATCCCGAGACGGCCTCGCGTATGGTTTCGGGAAGCTTGGCATAGTCGAGCTGTCCATCGGTCCAAGACAGTTCGTTTTCGTCAAAGTCGTGAGCCGACATAGGGTATGGTGATTTTAAATTAAATGTCTCTATGACATTTTCGGCAGCGACGGAGACCTCTTTGACGATCTCCTCGTTCTGCTCACCTTGCAGGACCTCAAAATCTATCACACACTCCATCTTTGAGCGCTGTCACATACAGAATAAAACAATTAAGGTAAATTACTCGCCTTTTATATAGGCTGGTACAACATTGCCCTCCTGCACGATGTTTGCACAGCGTAGGGCCAAATTCCGAGCGGAATAGCCGGTGGATGTGTCGGTCCGCGCTGTCAGCAGCAAACAGCCCCACAAATTGTTGCGGGGTGTATCCCCTATCCATGTATAGAGCGAAGAGGCAGCAATATACGCCGCAGTCTGTAGTGGTAGGTCCTTGGAGTTGCGTTCTGTTGTATTGCCAGACTGTACAATTGCGTCGTATGAAATCTAGGATCGAGGGAATATGTGGATGGCGGTCGTAGGAATCGAAAAAGTAACAGCTTGAGGACCGGGGGTTTTGGAAATGAATCGCCTGCCAGTGTGAGCCCTTCTCTGTGTGAGGGTCTGTGTTAACTATAACCGTGCCAGTCTGCACGATCGAGCGCGGTAGGAGATCCGAAGCATAGACCCCGAGAAAAGAATTAACACCCTGTAGAGCGTGCTGAATCTGGACGGCGTCCATCACGAGAAGTCTGTCGATACGTTGCGACTGACATCTATCCGTACAGAATTGTCATACTCTAGATACAATAGACAGGTGATAGCCTCGGGTAGTGCCGTGCCGAATTTCAGATCGATCCTGATATCACCACTTGCAGGGGGTGACGCGTGCCCTTCCGATGCTGCCAAATCTGGCGTAAGATCGTACGATATCATGAAGAAACCGTTTATATACATATCGTGAGTTATCTGGAGTCCCGAGTTCGAGTGGTGAATGCCGGTGTCTTCGAACAGTGTCGCGTACCCTCTGACGGACGTTTTCTCGTGACCCATATTCATAGACAGGCTCTCGCTAGGAATCTGTCTACCGTTCACGTACATGGTGAAGTTGGTCAGATCGTAATGGCGGAGATTATACGGATTCGAATCTCTCAAACCGAGAAAGTCCGTGTTCTTTACCATGGTAAATATCAGACGTTTCGGGAGCACACCCAACACAGCATTATTGATAGATAATGCGTGAGGGCCGCCGGCAAACGTGAAAGTCTTGAGTTCGACTCTCGTCAAGTTATATCTGGCGAGGAATCCTTTGCTTAGAACCTCGGTATAGGCGATGGAGATTTTCGGGCTGGGTCGGATGCCTCGCACGATCAGCTCAGCGTCGAGAAATTTAAAAGTTGCTCTCGCTTTTGTATCGGCATTTGCGTTCATAAGGTAAAAATCACCCTTCGCCTTGGTCAATTTTATCTGCACGCGGACACCCGAGAGCAGAAATTGCGGGACGTCGCAGATGTCTGCGTGTAAACGACCGTATAACTCTGTTACTTTGCTCTGTTTTTGCCGCTCCCATCTCTTGACAAAGCCTTTGTTTTTTTATTTCGGCGGATGTCGGATTGCCCGGTAAGACGTCCCCTCCTCCGTCCAGATACCAATACGCATTTGTAAGATGCGAATTGGCCGCGTCGGAGCCGTAGGTCAGGAGGCACTCCAGATATGAGCGGTAGGGGTACAGTTCTGAGGCCGACGTGATGTTCACTCCGTTGAATTAGATGCTACACTGACTGAACAGAGAATGGACGAAATTGTTGGTTCCCGCCATAAAATCTGTGGCGTCGAGATTTTTCCCGTCCGCGCCGATTAACTTGCCTTTAACATAGAGTTTAATGTCCAGATCGATGTATGTCTCATTATCGGCGAGTATCAAAAATTCGAGATCGTTCTGATCTACCGTTTCGATCGGCTTATAGTGGACCACATTCGTCTCTAGGATAGCCGTCTGTACCGGCTTATGCGCGAAAATATCGAACTCGGTAGTTACAAACTCAACGTCTCCAGACATGATCGGGTAGCGACTGATGCGAATCACGAGAATGTCTCTTTTTATAGTCTTGGAAGACGAAGATTTTCGTTTCGTGATTTTAGCTCTCTTGGCCTTCTGCTTATGCGGTTTGTGGGAAGATGCTCTCTTTCTTTTACGTACACCACCACCGCCGCGTAATTTTTTAATAATATCGCGTCGATTCCGACATGTGTTTCGATAGGATGTCGTGAACCCCCGTCTGTGCAGGATTGTCGGCTATATCAGTCATAATTTTTCAGCCGGTGCGTAACGCTTCGCGTCCGAGGGACTTGGCACCGCTCCAGAGTACGGGTCTCACGGTCCTCCATAAACCGCGGAGAGAACTGCCGATACCGTGTCCGCGCTGAACGAATGGCGGTACGGAATAAATCGGGCCGATGCCGGAGTCACCGCGTTCTCCGCCTCCGCCGCCCGCTTGACGCAACATAATACTGTCCTAACGGCGTCATACTTGGAAATGTAGGTGGGGTATTGATGTCATATTTATATATCAATGTGTGACGACTCGCCGAAAATGAAGGACCGCCTTCAAGGGGGTCTTGCTATCTCTAAAGGCGATCCGCTCCCTCGATAGATTTAGTATCTCGATACGTATGTCTCGAAACGTTCTCTTTTCCACGGGTACATAATACACGTTCTCGAATAAATACTCGCTATCATAATCGGCTGGCATGATGTCGAATATTCTCAGATATCTGACCATAGCGGTGCCCATAAATTGTGGCGCTATCAGATCGCAATACACCAAAGCGTTCGTAAAATCTGACATATTGGCTAACTGCTGGGTCGCAGAGTAGGAGAGTTCGCATAATCCAACCTCCCATATTTCGGACGGGTCGAGTGTTACAGGCTTTGCCAATTGTATCGTAAATGCGGCGATCTTATTGTCTGGGTATACGTCTTGAGAGGCCGTACTAAATAGCGTGATATAGAAATGATCGCGATCCATTTTTTTTACACAGACTGGATATCGCCGGCTGGAACCCAAGAATCAAAGTCTGCGCTATATCCTTTCCATCGAACCAGGTACTCTAGAATGCCGCGTCTGACCCTCTTGTCCAGTATTTTATCTATCTTATAAGTTGTTTGTTTCGTGCTGCGAACGGGAACCAATTCTTCGGTGTAAAACTGGCCTTCGATCTCTGGGCCGCGCAAGTCCTCGAGTTCGAACACGGGACGTGGGGTTCTGTGCACGACCTTATGTACTTTGAATATTTCGGTGGTGTAATTTTGTTCTCCGCCTTTCGCGAATTTCACCTTCTCATTGCTGATGCGTACATGCTGGCCCACCCGAAATTTTAGCTTACTTAAACGTCGTGCTCGGTCCGCCTTCCCCTTCATCTTCTTCCAGATCGTTAACACGTCGGTGTCACGCACGTTGCTGGGTGCCATACCCGTGGTCGAATGAACGGTAGCATTGTACCCCTTAACAAATTTGGGCAGGACATCTATATATCTATACGTGTTCTTATAGGTGAAATATCTGTACAGTTTATCGCTCAGCGTTCTGTTGACGCGCTCCACGACCGCACATTTGACGTCGGGATTTCTAACAGACTTGAAACTCGATCCCCTCACATTTTGGCAACGTTTGAAAATGCGTATTCAGAAACTCCTTCCCCTTATCTGTACGCACCCACGCGGGCCGTCTGCGTGTAGGTTTCGTATATTTCGGGTCCTGTAATATAGATTCGAGTGCTGATGCGACCTCTTTTCCCGTCTTTGTGCGTAAGGGTATGCTATGCAGATACTTTGAAAACACGTCAATTACCTGCAGTAAATACCTATGATTGTCGTTATATTTCTTCACGGATGACAGATCCAAAATATCGATTTCCCAAACGTCGTCGATATTATTGACAGTGTACGTATTTCTGGGGAAGCGTTTCCTGACAGGTCGATGCATCGTATACGCATCTTGCTTCTCTAGCCAAGCCTTTATCTGGCCTGGCGTTTTCCGCTTTGCCTTTGTCTGTTTACCGGTAGCGTGTCTAACTGCCTTTCGAAGCTTGTGCGAGCTGGAAAATGCTTACGGTGCAGCAGGTTCAGAAAACAGTCTCTGCAACATGGCGATCTAATACGATACTCACTCGCGGCTTAATGCGGCTTCGACTCCACTTTGACGTGTGCCTGAAAAGAGCTTCGAAATAACGTCCCTAAACTTGAGACCTTTGGAAGTGTGGATGTTAGCGTCGGGCTCATAACCTTCCATATGCGCGTTGGTCATCTCCAAGATTGTCTTATATTGTTTTAGATCGTTGGAGGTGACCAATCTTTTATTCACCTTCTTACGCGTCAGGAGCTCCCACAGACCCTTTGTAGCCGGGAACTCTACCTCCCTTATGTGGATATTACCGTCCCGATCCACACCGACCCTCGAATCGCCGATCATAAACCCGTCGCCAACTTTTCGGATACGGTACTCTTATCGAGAAAGCGCCTTTTAGATTCATACAGATATGGGGACACGTACGGACTGGCCAATTCGCCTAGAGTCTTCGCACCGACTCGCGGATCTTTGGCGCCTAAATCATCATCATCGTCTCCTTTTTCGATAGAGGGCGGTAGCGGAGTAGACGTCTCATAAATGACGTCGCTATATGTAGACGGAATCGGCGTCGTCGTATATGCGGGAGGTTCGGATTTTATGTAACGTTTCACTGGGGTCGCGGGACGGAGTTCTGTCTGCGTACCCGAATGAGACGCGTCGAGATCAGGCTTGATGTTTTGATCAGACGTCGAGGAGGAGGATGGTAATACTTGATTTAAAAAAATCGGCTACAGTCTTTATCTGTCTCTTTCTTTCGACATCCGCCTCGTGAAGTTTCGCTTGTACTTTAACCCACTTATCATATTCACGTCTCGCTGTGGCACTTGCTTTAACCCACCTATCATATTCACGTTTTACCGTATCTTTCTTTTTCTTCGTGTTCTTGACAGACCGTCGTCGTTTACCGCCATGTTTATTTCCTGCCCCCGGGGCTTTCCGAGCCATTTTAGGAGGAGGAGGAGGGAGTCGGGTGCCACTGTTATTGCTCGTGATAGTTTTTAGGTAATCAGGCGATACGATGTACATTTTACGTAACATTTTTCCTATGAGTCTCGCGACTTGAATATTAGACTGGCGATAGTTGGCAACACTGCGCCTAGGAGAGAGAGCAAGAAACCGCCCCGCTGAGCTATGGACATTTTCTTGGCAGACAGTGACACGCGCCTATCGGCTAGTTTGAGGAGGAGTACTCTATGTTTTCGCAATTTCCTCTTCTGGCACTGTGTCAACTTGACGTTACCACGCAACAGGTTCAAAGAGCACTCGCTTAGAGTTCTCAAAAGTTCACTCTTACAGTTTGCGAGTATAGCTTTACGCAGTTTAGGATCCGCTGTCTTTAATACTTGTAGAGTGTGGTAATTCGATCTTATCCGCTTCATCACTCGTCGGTACGTAGATTATAGGCGGATATTCGTCCGGAAAGACGTTGGTTCGATACCGCAAGCGGTCGTCTGTGTCTTGCGCGAAATATAATATAAGATAACCGTGCGGTCTCTCGGTAGCATTCAGATAAGCCTTGTATAAACTATCGCTGTCTTCGGGATGCACTTGTCGCGCCAAGTATTGAAATTGGCTCTTGTCTCTGACGTTCTTTAAGGCGACGGAATATTTAGCGTTAAGCGATGTCTCGGCAGAAACGGCCCTGATGAAACAGATTCTGAGTTATAAGAATAACGCTGATATCCCTATGATGACTAACCTTCGTGAACAGGTCACATACTTCTTTCGAATACACTTCGTTCAACAGGTCGTCGAGAATTATGAGACACGGTTTACCGTGGTCATTGCCAAAATTCTGGGGTACACCCTCGTGAAACCTAACGACGTCGTCCTTATGTAGAGAGGCCAACTCTCGTCGGGGAACGGCAGACTTCTCGCTGTAACACCAGATTATTCCACCTCTAAAATCTGGTTCCGTACACAGAGAATCGAGATGTTGCAGAAGACGCAAGGTAAAGGATGACTTGCCCGATCCCGTCGGACCGCTCACGATGCAGGTGAAAGGATGTTTGAACTTGAGGTCGACAGCCATGTGAATGCTCTATTTTGACATTCACTTCTCGCTTATATACCCGAACGGAAGTGACGTATTATCGTTCAGACGTCTTCGTTTCAAAAACGATAATGTATACGTCTTATCCTCGGGCTCGCTTATTAAGTTTAATCCTCCGTTACTCTTTTTGCGTTTCTTCTTATTCTCTGTACGCACGATAACTGTCTCGGCGTCATCCTTGCTCAAGATCATATCTTTCATCTTTGCAAAATTCACCAATTACGAGGCGCTATAATTAAGCCTTATCCCTCTCACTTGACAAACGGTCTTGCTCTCACCAGTCGCCGAATTATACGTCTCGTACGCGTAATTTTTCGGGCCGGCACAGACCACTTACACGATTATTTCTTTCGGTTTTAATTCGGATTACATCTGACCTAGATTGTCACCCTTCTCTATTAGATCGGGTTCGTTTCTCGGCTGTTTGAATATCACAGAGTCCGTATCCGTGTAGATGGCCTTTTCTTGCAGCTTGTCTAAAAAGCCGTACAGATGAATCCTCGCTCCGGCGGTGATGTAAGCGCCTATGACCTCATTGGTATGACGTAAGCTAGGCACGCGCTCGTCGGCGGAATACTGCCACAATATCCAGACTACGTCATCGCTGGCAAACAACATGTTTTGCACTTCGACACCAGGCGTTACTGGGAATCTGTACAGTTCTCCAGGCTCTGAGATTAATTTCGTCTGCGTCCTGTTGCTTCTGTCCGTCAATTTTCCCCACATGGAGTTGAGACAGTTTGGCTAGACCTCGTTTTGCAGCGTTATAACTGATAGAGTCTCTGTCTAGCCGGATGCCTTCGTTCCGATAGAATTGGTCGTTGTAAGTCGTTATTTCATTTTCCTATCACTAGATGACGAAGGGCACAGCAACAGCAGCAGGCGATGTTCTGTTTGAATTCATGCAACCGTGTACTTTCACCACTTCAAATGTTGATCGTTGTGTGCTGAGGATGACAAAGACGTCGAGAGCTTCAGAACTTGTAGTGACAGTAGTGCTAATGCAAAAACGAAAACCTTTTATTTCTTACAAAATGCTTATTCTGCTGGGCGTCGTCCTTCAGGGCTATCGCTAGTCAGCATATTGCACTCCACTTTTCGCTCTCTCTCTCTAACTTATGACATCAGCTTTTCTCCGCGCTTGTAGGGATGTCCAATTCCCATGCCGCACCCAACGACGCCTACATATGTAGTCAATCATAGCAACATAACCAGCATGCCGGCCCCGCCCTTAGGCATCCACAACACCTCCACGCCAAAACTGATAACAATCATGTTGCAACGGGTACGTCAAGAGCAAATGTAAAAAACTCTATTAATAAATCTCTATATACAGATTATTCATTCAAGTGTCTTTATTTCACAAACCTATCCTCAACATGGTACACCCCTTTGCCGATAACAGGCATGGTGCAACGCGTACGTGACAGAAACTGAAACAATCCATATCTGCACATTCCTATTACCTCACACATTTCCTTATATGAATACTGTTAACATGTATATTCCAAGAACTGCAGCCACCATCACCGGACGGTACCCACACACACCCCCGCCAGCCTCCTCCCACACTCCTACTAGCATAGCACGGACCAATAAGAATCCACTATCTTCTCTCTCTCTCCACGCGCGCAACTCGCCGATGACATCACCACACAAGGCAAACTGTACATGACATCACCACTCGAGGCAAGGCTAGCAGTACATGACATCATCGCGCGAGGCAAGCATCGCAGTCCATGACCGGCCAGCCAACGCCCATAGCCACGGACGACAGCCATCTTAAATCTATACCAATCTATACGCCGGTATTACGCCAACCACACACACATATGATTAAAACTAATCCATTACCGGTCAGTCGCCCAAGGCCGGCCGCCACAGCGGCACTACCGCTCCTCACAGTCGCCATCTTAAATATACCAATCTATACGGCGGATTACGTTAACCCCACATGTTTGATTGAAACATATCCATTACCAATCAACACCATGTCCTAATACCTACCAATACATAGGCCAACACGGCCGGAACCTCTGGCGTAGGGGGGCATGTTGCCACCCTGACAAAATACCTAGATAAAAAGTCGAAAGCCCAACATTACCCACAGTGGCCCCATAACTACTAACCAGAACGGGCCAGCCGACTTGTCCTGGAAATTTCGCAGTCGAACACAACAACAAGGCAGTGAGGGAGACAACCCGCCAGACGCTGTCTATCCTGAGTCCAGCGGTGATATAGCCGCAACAGTCGACCAGCAATCCTCTGTAGCGCGCGAGGACACGGCAGCAGCGGTTGAGAGCGCGACGGCGTTATACAGCGTGCAAGGACAAACCGTATGTATGAGTCCAAGATGACGACGAGCAAGTATAAATGAATGACAGTGACGTGGTCACGATACTGAAACCATAAATTTAAAAAACAGAAAGGTAACACAAAGGAAGATAAATTTGTATATTGGTATAGTTTTGTTTATAATCGTGTCATTTCTCTTGTATTCATGTAATTTTTTTTTAACATTTCGAGTATAATTAGCATTTTTGTAGTTGTGCAGATCTGGGAAAATATGCACATTTTAAGGTGCGGGTGATGTAGTGTCATGCGCCCTTGAGGTCACTGGCAGCTAGGAGAGCAGGAGTGATGACCTGGCATAGTAGAGAAAAATGTAGGCGTAATGTTTTTTGGGGATTCTTATAGATCGGAGTTACAGTAAGTTTAGAATAGGTAAGGACTCGGTGGTGGACGCTTGCCACCATAAGAACCACAGATCATCTAGTTTGTAAGAACTGAGCCGGCGGCGTGGAGCCCAGTGGTGCAGAGAAGAAGACGACCGTCCGGCAATGTCTGGAGGACTATTTGTGACTGTATTCTGGGTGTTCGCATCCAGCGGCGGGTCGTTATGGAGGGAGTAGTCGTTTATGATCGTTGAAAAGAAGACAAGAGCTGCCAAAAGGGTCGCGTGGTAAAATTTGTACCTTGCCTGTGTTGGTTCCGGTGACCAAGCGGGATGGATAGTGTTAGTAAACTTGCGTCATATGGGTAGTTATCTTAATTATTTTGTAGTTGTAAATGAATGCTAGTTATAGGTTCTCAGCTCTATGATTGCGTCTACCAGTATTTTGTACATCGCTGGACTATAGCCAGCAACTCTTTCCTTCCTAGCCCATGTCCCGGAGAGGATTAAAATCAGTATCCAGTACTTTTGGCCCAGATACAGGTAGCTTACCCACGGGGCTATATCGTAATAACAATAAAACAGTAGTAAGAACTTGTGGGTGGTGGCAGCTGTACCAAAGCTGTACACAGCTCTCACCCCGAGTCCGGTTTGACAAAGATACAGCCCGGAACTCCGGGAAAACTGTGCAGGGCATCAAAACCAGGCCCTCGGCGTGATAGCCAGGCAACGACGGTATAGCAGTCTGCTAAGAAAAAAATTTTACTATTAATTTCATACACTTAATACACAAAGCATATCAGATTCTATTTACCTTTACCAACCAGCCTCGCTATCTCCACCTTTCAAGTCAATACCTTCATCTTCCTCACACTCACTCCTCACATTCCCATCCTCTTCAAAGCCATTCCACAACATGTAATCATCAGTCGCATCCACTGCAGTGGATATACAGCACTTCTTAAAACCCTTCACAGTCACTTCTGGTAAGTCGCTGTCATGTCGTTATGATCCACTTTGACCAAATCCTACATTTAAATTTCTTGGTTTATAAACTGATTTGTAAACATGAAGATTCACAATCTTCTCCACAGATGGTGTAAGTGGTACTAAGAATTTGGAATATAGGTGTTCTGGATTTTTATGTTGTGCCTGTTGTCTGATCAGTCTGAGAATACTGCTATTTTTATGGCTTTTAATTGTTGGATTGGTCAAGGTTTTATTTTTCAGTCTACTGCCCTTGGACTAGATCTGTTCTCAGGTGAATACCGTTACAAGTTACTGCTTCTATAGTGTCAAGTGACTGAGAATAGCTCCGCCTAAAGGGTCCATCAGGTTAGGTGCTTCTTTGCCTGAAAACAGAATCAGAGTTGGCTTCTGAAATGTTGTGCTGCTGTAAAAAGTTAGACGGTAAACAAAGTCCTGAAAGAGAAGATTGTGCCAGTTACCTTCAGTCATGATGCGTACTCTCTTTTATTTATACATGATGGTTTGGTTCCGCTTGTTCCTGTTCGGCGCTTCGTACGCAAATTTATGACGATCTCGTACATGTAAGCCCCAAATTTCGAAAAATGTAGTTCTGCATTCGAATAAGTACAGTATCTACATTTTTAACAGCATGATGTCGGTCTGTGCTGAATGAAGAAAAATTGGCAGTCCTTAAACCTCTGGTTCACCATACAGTGTGAAAAATAATATCATTAAAAAATGAATATAATCCATACGAAGATGTCTGCAGAAAGGGTCTGTACTATGTAAAACCAGGTACCTACAATGTATAGAGAGCTGGAAATTGTAATGGGATATAAAGAACTGCAATTTGTAACTTAAATTTATTAACCCACGCTCTTATAGCCACTTGCCACCCAAAGGTGTGGAAAACCTGAATTTTTGCGTTCCATTCCTGAAACAAACTTCTAGCAGTCTAGGGGCCAAGACACCACACTATATACAAACATCACTGCATCATGTTTATCTCTCACTTCCAGTGTGAAAGCAAGAAATATCAGGGTTGCAACTGTTATATGGTGTAAAAAATTCAGCCATGTATTCAGTACTTACCAAATGATGCAGCGTCACATCCCAGAAAACTTAAATCTTCAGCAGCGCTACAATGGTAACCTCAAATGTGGCAGGCATTTGGACATACCAGGTTACAACACCAGAGCCTCAGGTATGTACTATGCTGTAGGTGGTTTTAACACTGTAGACATGTATTCAGTTCACACCTCAGCCAGCTTGATTATCACAATCAATATTTTTTATGCTTTTTCTCGCTCATGCCGGAATGGTCAATAACGATCTACTTTCACATCCTTAACTACTCAGTACTTATGGATTATCTTCCCATCTCATGTAACCCTTAGGCTACTAATGTCATATATATATATATATATGGAGCACCCATGCTTGATGTTTCTAGATCACACACAACGACGCACCACAGTCGGTAGGACTCTTCTGGACGAGTGATCAGCTCGTCCCACCGGGGCATTGATATTTGTCTGTTGTGATTGTCGTGTGTTGTCAGGTAGAGTTCTGTGCGACGAGCTGATCACTCGTCCAGAGGAGTCCTACCGACTGTGGTGCGTCGTTGTGTGTGATCTAGAAACATCAAGAATGGGTGCTTATCCTGCTAACATGGAGAAAATGGTGAGCTCCTAATAATGCCAGCAAACAGCGGGTGGGATTTAATTCAGCGTTTAAAGGGTTAACCTCCAGATCAAAAAAAGCCACGAAACAATCTAAGGATAACGATATCAACTCATCCTGAGATGGAGACTGGGTTAATCTCTTCTACTCTAAAATTAAACATCCATGCATTCTTAACCATGGAACTTGACAAAGGTAAGTGGTCAGTTACACCCTGACTGCTTTACCTCTGGGAAAAGAGTCCCTGTTTCTCATTGAATAGGAGGCTGGTTGGGCCCTAGAGCTGCTATGAGACGTTTCGGAGAAAAGAACAATCTCTCCCCCGCTGCTGGAAATTGAAGTCTCTCTTGTGTTAACAATAAACAGAATCATCTTATTTAGAATCAAGAAACACTTCACAGATAGACAGAGAAAAAGGTCAGAATTGGAAATAATTTTTTTAAAAAATGTCATCCCATTTTGTTGTTAATAGTACAAACATTAAATCAATATCTGTCCAAACACAACTAAATTCTCTTTATTACACAGAACTACATGTTTTGACTTATCCCAGTTATGATAAATTCTAAACTTGAGGATGAACCTGACATAGGGTGAAACATGTAGTTCTATGAGGGTGATCTCAAAAGAAAAGCACACGTTGGTAACACTGCGTAAATAATGACGCCATCTGTCCCGCCATTTCAACAGTTGCACTGGAGAACTTCTGGAAGCTAGTGCAGTGTATTTTGTCTCCGGAGGTGTGTGCACGTGGAAAAGACAGAGCGTTGAAATGGCGGCTGTTCG
>Ga0268261_10001039_pt1 | contig 18708 bp, 10 predicted proteins | sample TergutNc150P1_FD_190353 | JGI IMG/M metagenome (GOLD analysis project Ga0268261, IMG submission 190353) | Nasutitermes corniger P1 segment gut microbial community from laboratory colony in Florida, USA - Nc150 P1 (SPAdes) (version 2) | ecosystem: Host-associated > Arthropoda: Insects >...
TATTGAAGTCAATAAAAATTAATTTTGCATGAATAAAATATAAATGTACAAAATTGCCATTTTTGCCTAAAAATTAGTATTTATAGGTGCGCCATGTGTTATAAAAAGTAGTATGCCAATGGGTTAAGAAAATTAGATACTACATATAAATCACTAGTGCTAAAAGTTACTTCTCCAACAACTAAAGTATTATAACATATCTGTTGTGGAGAATATGATGATTGTGTTTACATATTCATTTAGTATGCTAAGCAAATGTTCTTGTCTTTTTGTTGATTTGTGCATTACAGGTAGTCATGGGAAGAGGATGAAACAAGTTAATAAAACAGGTACTGCGAGGATTCCTTGATGAAGAAAATATGAATGCATCTTTTCAATAAAACCATATCACTAGTGCTTTCATTTCACTCTTCACATACCCACTTCAAATTGCTAATAGTGGAATAAAACATCAAACACACTCCTGAATAATAAGCCAAGGAATTGAGCAATATTAATGACTGTACTGAATAACCCAAAAAGTCATGCTATCACCATTACTGTTTACTGACATGATGTTGACATATGATAAACATATCAAAATATGGTACCAGTGTTGATTTAAAACTTTATCAGCTCAAGATATAATGTGAAATTTGGGGTTCTCACAGTGTTTTTTCTGAAGATATGCCAGGTTGCTGTTGCTGGGCAAGTGGTTGCTGTGTTTCAAAGAACTGTAGTGTAGTGCCTCCGTCTGTGGGTTAAATTAGTCCAAGCAGTCATGTCCTGAATAGTGATATGGATAGTTGGAAAGCAAAGAACAGAACCAAAACCACACCAAGACTGAAGAGTAACAAAAATATATTTTATTTAGGCAGTAGTATAAAATAAAAATAGCAAAACTCAGAACACAGGTAACACACATACTTAATAACTCAAAACTGTACCAAGTAACAGGCATTATGAACAATATTCAGACCACAGAAACTCAAAATAAAATAATAAAATTATACAATGCACTAGCCCTTCCAGCTTTGTTATATGTTAGTAAAAACTGGACCATTAAGAAGAAGAATAACAGCAGCAGAGGTGAAATATACGAGAAAAACATCAGGCTATACTTGGACATATTATAAAACATATACAGAGATTACAAAGGAATTAAATATAACCACAGTGTTGAACAGAAAACAGGACTACAGAAGAAACTGGATATGACATGTAAACAGAATGCCTTGTAACAGATTACACAACATAACGAGAAACTACACATCAAAAGCAGAAGGAACCAGGGAAGACCACTGAAGAGACTTCTGGATATGTGAGAGTGGAACAGGTCCAGAAGTGGCCCAACTCCATGATAGCTACATGATGATGATGCAGTTATACAAAATAATGAAATACTTATTCTATAATAATAACCACTTTAGAAAAAGTGCAAATGTACAGTCTGTGAATCACCAAAAGAGATCAACATGATATGAAGAATATGTTAAGAGAATAGAAAACATGTAGGCTGCAGTGATTAGGGCATATTCTTACAAAAAATTGTCTGTAGGGGTGAAAATAAGAAAATAAATGGAAAAGGATTTAATGAGGAGAGCACATAATTCTCAGTTCAGGTTGTGGAGGACACAGAAAGAATAACGTAAAAGGGCAAAGAAGAACCAAGGCATTTCTGCAACAGACATGTGATAAGGAAATATAAGATATGAATAAGACCAACAGTAACACATCCTCTATTCATGGATGAGCAACAATTCAGAGATTTAAAAAAATGTTTCATTGACCACACTCTCCATTCAGTCTTCCGTAACCATACCTCTGATTGTTCGCAGTGCACAGAACATTATTCCACTTAAGTCTGTGTAATCTTACCAGAATAAAAATGTCAAATATGATACATCATTTATGTTACAATATAATACTTTGTAAGTTTATGCCTGCAAGCATGAACTTGTACAAGGTTCACTAAATTGAGGGGAAACTTTAAATATGGCTGATAGTTGTTATGAATGTAAAACCATGCTTCATCATAATACATTTCATATGTACTCAGTTCATTTCAACTGAGACAAGTTTATACTGCACAGAAAAAGAGGTGCTGGTAGAATACATGTTTATAATGAATGTTAGGTTTAAATGGAATGGGGAGGGATATTGCTGTCCTGTGAATGTAGCTTTTTCTTGAACATATGTTTCACAAGATATCACAAACAGACCATTTAAAAACAATGACAATAATGCACAATCATCTGATAAGAAAGGAAATTGAAAGCAACCAATTACAAATATTTAACATCATTGAAGGTAGTATCACATTATAGTATAACATATGGCCCAGTGCACCACTGCAAATAACTTGTATAAATATATGAAACCAACAGTGCAACAGAATTTTCCAATGTAACGTGCTGAAGTCTGTTGTAGCAAAAATAGTTTATTCTCTAATTAAAATAAGTGCCTGCTGGAGCAAAGGACCACAAAGTACAATTCATCACTTAGTGAATTTTATAAAGGCATGTAAGTTAAATACAGCTCACAGTGAAATTAGTGTGTGTGTGTGTGTGTGTGTGTATGTGTATGTGTAGGTATAACTGTTGGTGCAATGCTTATGCCATGGCCAATAAACATAATCTTTTACAACTCACTGTCGAAATATGCGATGAATCCATTTGACAAAACAGGGCACCAACAGTGGTACAAAATAAACTTTTTTCAGATTTAACACCAGTACCCTGGTATTGAAAAAACTGCAGTAAAGTATGGCAAGGTTGCAAGCAGTGATTCAACAGGTAAGTATACAACACAAAAAATATGTTCACTTATATGCATTTATGAGTAGCTAAAATCTGTAGAATATTAAAATGCATAGATTTCAGTTCATGTGGGTGAACTGCTGCTTGCAGAATAGTAGATTAAAATGTGCAAGAATAAGGAACATTTCAAACTCTTAATCATAATGGGATAATTGTTATATGTATCTGTACTTACGCAGTCACACATCATACTAATCAGATACTGTTGAAGGCATGTAATGTTTGGGATGTTGAACAGTATGAAGGCAGACATTTGGCACACAGCTGGTTCTGAATGGTTACAATCATTGTATAAGGTGGGCGCAAGCACGGACCCAGGTAATTTGTGAAAACTTTTAAAATGGACAGTAGTACTGGATTTGTAGGCGAGACTGTGTTTTTCAGTACAGGCAGGTCTTGTTTTACAAGATGTCTTTTTGTGTGATTTTGCTTTGACGTGACTTGAAAATTTACAACACTTAGGAATTTATGTGATAATTTTCAGTTCAACGTCATGTCTAGCAGAAAGTGGTGTCACTGTCACACCATCAGTCACGTGCATGGGTTGATTAAGTTGGTGACATAAGCATGTGGCTCTTTTAGTTTCCTCTCCAAGAACGACTTTTGTTACAAACATGAGTGAGAAATGTAAATCTACATAACCTAGTGCAATCCAAGTGAAAAATCAGTGAAAGACAATCGGTATTGAAGAGAAATTAGACGTAATAAGCCTTGAAAAAAGGTGAATGAATTGTTGACATGTCATAATATTGGACATTATTATTATTATTATTATTATTTTCAACTTACGCACTGCAGCCTTCAAGGCTTATTGTGCGATCTGGGTTAGACGTTCCAACTTTCGCCACCAGGCGTCTCCTTGCATCACCACGCGAGAGCACCCAGCAGCAGAAGGTGAACTGTGGGCGAGAAATGTCCGGAAATTTTGCCTAAATGCCTATTGCCACGTTACATTTAGGGATCTTTTACATGCTGTAAAGCTACGACATGGGACCAATGGCGTTCCTCCCCCTCTGAAGGAAGGCGTGCTGAGGATTTTTTCACCCTAAAAATCTGACGGCTTCAGCCGGTTGCGAACCCGCGAACTTGGGTACCAAAGGCCAGCACGCTACCTCCAGACCACCGAAGCCGCTTTAATATTAGACATGCTCAGTAGTGTCTGTACAATTCATGATAATGCTGATAGAATTAAAGGAAGTGCTAGGTGTTTAGGTAACATTAAATGCCAACAATCTGCAACGGGAAGTGTTTGTGTAGCAAAACTACCACAGTCCTATCAGATTTAACCACGCTAAAAACTGAATACGAGTCTCTTACATTTTTGTTGCATTAGAAATAAAGATTATATTGCATAGAATTTATATGATATTGTACATAAAGTACCTGTATATTCTAGAGGTCCATATGTCAACTAGTGGTATAATCATACACTGTATAGGATAAGGTTTCAATCACCTAACCCCCAGGAAATACACTGTTTTACATGGGAATTTTGTGTTTGATTTGCTCAACATTTTTCAGGAACGTAACCCTGGCATAAACCAAGACCTGCCTGTATACAGAAAAGGGGACCTGAAGGATTTGTGTATGACTTTAAATTAGTATGTCATCCTAAAATAACTAGTCCAGAGTTTCATTTAATGGTTTTTTATCTGTAACCCTTTCACCTTCACATTTGCTGAGCATTGACATACCCTCTAATCCAGGTTTCTGTTTAAAAACGAAATTGCTACTTCCAGGGTTCTACTGTTCTTCATGTTATTCTCTTGACTTGAAGTAGACATACTGATCAGATATCCTGCATTCATCTAATACTGGAGAAAAAATGTGAATGCAGTGGGGCAGTACATAAACTACTGAAGAAAGGCTTTGAGTTTGGATGGAAGTTCTGTACAATATTTTCAATGAGTATGGTATACTCACGAAATTAGTTACGGTAATTACAATTTGCTAAGTGAATTCATTTTTTTTTTCTTTTCGGAAAGAAAAATATTATGTGGAGTAGAACAAGGGATGTAAATATGAAGTGAAATTTAAGTTTTGGAGGCAACTGTTTTTTGAGGTACTACCTAGATGTTCATTTGCAGGGACTTGGGTGACAGGGTTGTCACATCCAGGATCTGAAGCAGTGATGTAGACATTACTAGGATTAAATTACAAGTATCATGTGTCTACTTATTTTTCTTTATCATGATTTTTGTACAGTTCCATTACATGGTAGATGGGAGATGTAAACCTTCAAACATATGTACTAACATATGTTTGAAAAATATAAAACAGTGCCTTTTTTTTCTTTTTGATAGGCTGTGGTTACAGCCTGTCATTGTATTACTTTCCATCCAGAATCCTTTATTGTCAACATACTACTGTTTCCTCATTATCCAAATTATTTGATATACATTTTATCACAGTGGTGGGAAAGTATTTGAGGAGTCAGAGAGCAAGCAGGAGGTGTTTGGGTCCATGATGAAAGAATGCTTCCTGATTTACTTCGCAGTCCTAACCAGTCTATTAAGTTTCTAATATAATTGTGACATGCATGTGTATTGCGGTGTGGTGAACAAATGTTTAGTTTGTGGCCTACATTCTTTATAACTTTTAGCAGATAAAAGTTCATATAGTAAAGAGAAGAGTTCAGAGATTTACATTTTGAGTATAAAACAGGAATAATGTCTTTCAGAGTACAACTTTCAAAACACAAACATTTCATTACAGTATTCAGCCAATACCTATGCAAGTCACTGAGAGCTTGGGATTTTTCTACCCCAATCTTAATATTATAAATCTGATAAATAACAAAAATCTTTAAAACTTGAACATCACATGTGAGTGTAACAGCTGTTACACTAGTCATGGAAACTATGAGGAATCTTAGCAATGAATGATATAATCCAGTTAAAGTGATCTCTAATCCCCTTCAAAAGAGCTGGTTACCTTTGTTTCTGATGAGACACGGTATTGGCTCAATTAACTATATAAGTAGGCATGCCATTTTCGTTGTACTGACCGCTCCCTCCTTATAATTTTTAATTGAGCTCATTAAAAATAAATACAGCCTTACAGAATATCATCCACTGGAGCAGGAAATATGAACTATTATTCAAATACAGTTATGGAAATTGTCCCTTAGGACATAAATGTTTTGTAAGCCACATTATACTGTATCACATATTAACAGTATGATAGTGGTACACGATCTACATGTATTATGAATCCAGACCAATTCTCTTGGTAATGGGCAATGCCTACACAGTGTCTCACACAATATGTAATACTGTTATTTAGACTCTTTATTTTCATAGACCTTTCATTTGTAATAACATATAATTAAAGGCAAGTTCAAATTACAGGTTTTGACACCACTGACAGTAAGATGTGCAGTATAATGCCACACCATGTCTCAATTCATATCCAAAGAGTTTTGTTACAAGGATAAAAACCCTGTCATTCCTCTTTACTCTTTTTTTTTCCAGCCTGTTTTCATGTCTGATGGATCTCCAAATTACCATGATTTTAAGCTTTATATCTTCTGGTCAGATTTTTATAAATTTGGAACTAAAGAAAACTCCCACTCTTTGCAGGGATTGTGTTCTTGGAAAATCCCGCAAGTATTGGGATTGCAATATGCAAAGTTAAGATGTCATGGGAAAAATAGTGTTAGGAGAACCAAAGACATGAAACATGATAATGTGTAAATTAATGATTAATAAACATGACACAATTTGTGTCAGTGTTTACTGGTATGACATCTGTGTCCCTGGCTGAAAGTTGTCACAGTGATCAAATGATGCAGAATGCTTTACCTTCTTCTGCATGGCCTCATGCATCTCACTGTGTGATGCCATGACAGCCTGCACCTCCCTCTTCCAGCCACATGCACACACATGGCCCTGTCAATCTTTCTGTGAAAGGGGTAAATAATAACTCACACAAGAAATTTTTGCACTCATTTTTCTTGATAGTTGATTGGTGTACACCATATTGGTGTCTGACCACGGCAGTGCTCATTCCCCAGTCAAAATTGTCTAACACCTCCGCCTTCTCTGATAGAAACATCCCTTTCCTCTTTATCCATGGGTACTTCACGAGCACATACATCACACTTTCCAGCCGCAATTAAGATGAGAGAACCACAATTAATTCCAAAAACTGAGAGAAGTACTGGTGAAATGCGTCCTGTATCACACAATATCTAGGTACATATTGAGTGACATAGGCAGGCAGATGTGGCTACTTGCGTGTTACTTAAGTGCGACAGTGATACATTGAATTGCATGAGGGGATGCCACAATGAATTTTCTGTGAATAACCAAACCGTGATGCAGCAACAAGGACGGCCTGCTGTATTAACAATTTACTTTCTCATATCACACAGTTACAGTAAATATGCCTTCAAAAAGTGTTGCATATTTATTGTGCAATGCCAGACATGGTATCACCATAGAACTGATTGGTAGTCACAAGGTTTTCTTTTCAACAATATGTAGGTTAACCCTTATCCTGCTAACGTGGAGAATATGGTGAGCCCCTAATAATGCCAGCAGATGGCAGAAGGGATTTAACTCGGCGTTTAAAGGGTTAACTTCACTGTGTGTACTCAACAAAGTAGAAGCCTTGTTTATAAATAGAAGAATCTTCAACAAGGAAATCCATATGTAGCATGCCAGCAACTGAACTCTTCAAGCTATGTGCACTTGCCCAACAGACATTCATGTAACGAGTTAAGTTGAAGACAGTGAGGTATCAGGACATCATAGTTTACTGTAACAACAAACTCTGTTAGTAGTGTGAAGCCTGACAATATCTCTTCCAATATACACTTAAAACTAATCAAAACCTGATTTCTCTTCCACTTTTAATACTGACATGAGTTATATATTTTTTTTATGATTTTAAGATACAGGGCTGTTGCAATAAAGGACTTCCCTTCTCCATATGTTTTATTATTTGTACCATTTAATATATGTCTCAAACCTGAAACCAAAATATCCATATTAAACCGAGGTTGTGGAGATTCCTGAACAAAGACATTTAGATAGCTGCAGCAGATAAGTGGGCAGTCTGAGCTTGTACAATGCTACTAAAAGATCTGCAAGACTTAAAATAATCTGTGATCTTTTAACAAACCATGAAGATGGACCATTAGTATGATTTTGGTACTGCTTCACTGATCACAGTATTAAGAAATTTGCATAGACCTAACAATATGTTGCTATATTTAATTAATGTTAAATGTTACATGTGGGTTTTCAAAGGGTATCAGGCATAATACAAATTTACCCTTTAATCACTATGGTAATTATAATACACCACCTGCTCAAAGATGAAATAATTATGCATTCTGTTCACACTGTATTTATGTGCTCATATGATTTTGAGAATAAACAACAATTTTTAATCTACACAGCATTAACCAACCAGTCTTTGTATTCTCGATTTCAGTTCTGACTCTCTTCTTACAGTGTTCAAGCTTTTAGTGCAAGGGTGCACTATCTAGGGCACCTGGCTGCCCAGGCAACTACATTTGCCTAATGGTGCTTTATATTTCAGCATAATTACTGCACATTCTTTTTCCTTATATGAAAAAAATTGTATGTCAGTTCACATGCATCGAGCATGAAGTGACATGTAAAAGAGATATTCACAGGTAAATCCAGAACTGTTGGTCCTCAGTATGAAACTTGTTTCATGTTACCCAGTGCCTAGAATTTATAAGTGGCTTATAGATTTTCAGAAAATTTGTGGACCCTTGTTTTAGTGAGATTTAATGTTTTTTCTCATAGAACTGACTATGAAGATGGCAGGTTCCTCCAAGATCACAGTACACTTCTACCAAACTACATGGCATCACCCCCCCACCAGACAACAATCTTCCTTACATTTGTATTGAATGTCATATACTTGTATGAGGGGCATGCCTTCATCTTATATTTTTGTAATCACCCCAAAAACACACACCTCCAGGTTCATGCTATTCATTTTATTATACACCTAATAATTTCTGGATCAAGATTCTGATCTAACCTTTAGTGCCATCACTTAAATAATGTGTTTATATTAGGGGTTTGAGGCTTTTGGAAAAGATGGATGGACAGAACATTACTGAACACAATGATATGAGGGTATACAGTACATTCAAGCAAGATGTTCTGCACTGTGATAGGGAACAAGATGTTTTCAGATGTCAACATTTGTACAGTTACTATAAGACACTAATTTTGTCCTCAATTATTGACATCTTGTGATATACAGGAGTAAAACATAATATTCTTTTTCAAACTGTTACTGACAATCCTGTCACATGACCAACAAATTAATTATAAACTCCTTCTTCAAATGTGCTGTGGCCTGCATGTGACAGAACCAATTATTTTACTTTTAACATTATATGTCAGTAATTTCTAGCATCCCAATTCCACACTTAATTCTTGTGCTGTGTACTTCATGACAGTTACCATTAACAAAACCGGACAGGCAAGGTACATATAATGTAACACTGGGGCATGTTCATGCAACCACTGTTGCTGTGGAAAAGGAATAAGTATTACATATTATGAGTGTGTTTGTATACTTAGATGTCCAGTATGCAATGCACATGAGACATATTGTAATCTGTGGCCTGCCCGGCTGTACAATATTTTTCCACATTTTATCATCCTGGTACAATTTTCAAGGGGGGGAATTTGAACATACAATGTGTGTTTTGATTATCTCTATAACTTTTGTCTGAAACATCATTTCTCATTCTAAGAATAATTAAGTGAGATATGATCAAAAATGTATTTAGTCTTCATGTTAATTATCCAAAATTCTTGTCAGAGTTTACTGAAACTTGAATTTTCTCAACAGGTTTTCACAAAGTACCCAGACATCAAGTATCATGAAGATCTGTCCAGTGGCAGCTGAGTTGTTCCATGTGGACAGACGTGACAAAGCTAATAGTTACTTTTTGCAAATTCTGCGAACACACCTAAGAACCATGATGTGACAAATGACTTGTCTTTACTGGCAACATACAGTATTTTGGAATTGCACATTCTTCATCCAGCACTGGCTGATGTTAATTCTCTCTCAAATATAAGCACATTTGGTGTTTCAGGGTTAATAATATATCATCTGTAGGTGCAGGTCAACAGTAAAGCATCTATCTTGTAAGCTGAACATTTGGCCCAGTACTGTCAGATGATAAATTTTCCATGGTACTTCTTCTCAAGAGATTATCCCTTTATTCTCTATATGCACGAGTTTTTGAAGACAGAGACAAAACTGGCTCGGATAAAAATCTTTCTTTCATTTCCTTGCACATTTCTTTTGTAACTGGGTATGGTACTGATGTTGTATGAAAGACAGTGGCAATACGTAAGGAAGTTTAACTTGGGATTAGCTTCACCATTAACTTGTGCATTTCACTTGCAATAAGCAGGAGTTCTAAGGCAATGTGAGAGTGGCTATTGAAAAACTGGCACGTGCTGGAAGTACAGAGGTTGCAAAAATCTCTTCTGTTATTCCCACACTGAACTTCCAGCCAGCACATTAACAGTACGTACTGCCAGCTTGCTGCTAATGCTGCTATAACTACAATCACAATGCTTCACTTCTTTGTACGAAGTCAGTACAGAGGCTCCCCTGCGGGAAGTAATTACGGTATTAAGTTGTAAAAGAAGTAAATGAAATAATTCTATAGGAAACAATCAGTGCAATGACCTGACATTATTTGTCAGCATGTGAAGAACACTGAAATGAATCAAAAGGAACAATTCTTACTTACATGTACTCTGCTATCATCATCGATCTTGTGGGACTCTAATTGAATATAGAATTTTGCTTTGCTGAAAATGGACACAAATAAAATAGTATACATCAGTTTCTTATCAATAGAATACAGCTCATAATTACAAACATTATTGCAGTTTCTTTGTATGTTACATTGTACTAGAGAAAATTATAATAGTGTGTATTAAAAGACAAAAACTCAAAACACAAGGTTAAATATTACAGTTCCCATCTTCAGGGTGAATGAATCTAGAAGCCAATCTACCAACCAACCTATCAAAAAGCTAACTAAGGGCAGAGACTTGCAGACAGTGCAAGTTGATGGCTGTTGGTCAATTCAGCTCCTCCTGCACACAAGGTGCACTGCTTGGCTGTGACACAGAAACCTTACAATTATAATGGGGATACAGATATGGCTGCAGGTAGTGTGGGGGAGATGACAGCCTGATGGGTCAGGGGGATAGACAATAGTGATAATCAATAGGGCAGCTTCCCTGCAGCAGTAAAAAGAGGTGATGGACAGCATTTTCTGGGTGGGGGGGGGGGGGGGGTGGTGTAATGGAAAGGACACGGGAATCTGAAGTAGATGGAGACAGTGAAAAGGTATTAAGCTTCTTTTTTCTGAACCCACATTCTGGACAATTATTGTTACTTTTATTAAGAAATTCAAGACTGATTTTCAGTTTTTAAAATCCTTTTCCAAATTTGACTTAGGTCTATTAACAAATGCGTGTTTCTAACAGCATATATTTATTTTAAATTAACCTTTAAGCGATGGATTTAAATGCTAATTCTATCTCTCAACAGCCTGAGCTTTTCAAGCGTAGCATGGTTATTCAAATTGCTACTATGTAAACACACAGAAATCAGCATATGGTAGGGTATGATGATAGATGTTAAAGGAGAATTTTATTACCTGATATTCATACTCTGTATCCATGATGCCACAGACAGCAACAACTTGATAGTGTCGAGCTTTCATAGCCGCCAGTGACTTGCGTATCAGGCGCATTCCAGCCACTGCTGTTGCAGTGTTTCTGAATTGAGCCATCTGACGTGGAGAGTGGCTAGGGTCAAATACTAACAAGCACAGACCACCATCCTTCAACTGCTCCACGCCCACAATAGTACGGCTATGACCTTTACCAACATAAAAAAGCCATGTCTCAAACCTACTTGAAATGCATCATAAGCAACGGTACATGCAGTTATTTTACATGGTTCTCCCACTTCAGTTTCTCTTTCTTAAGTTCAGATGACTTCTTAACACTGTGCAAGAATGAGTAACTTGGATTTGCTTGGCTTATCAGCAGCCACATCAACTCAACTGGCAGCCTATAGGTGCAAACAAGCCCCATCATATCCTGACTGTGCACAGAAGACTGTGCCAGCCATTATATGTTTTTGCCATTCAGGTACTTCAGAACAGTCTGGTCTGAAAATGAATCATACCTTGGTGTTGCAAATACAAGGGCGGTTTAAAATCATCATTCTTCTGGAAATACTCCAGTACCCAGTTAAACAACTCTGGATGGCTTCCATCAGCACTTGTAGGTCGATGAAAATCTACCAACTGACATCTGAAACAAATAAGTCCTCAACAGGATGAAATCTAAGCACAAAATAGTCAAAGTTAAAGTTGTCCCTGTCCACACCTTGTAAGCATATACTGGGAACAGAGGTATAGCTACATTCATCCTTAACCTCGGTAGAAGACGGAGGTGAGTGGTCCACTTCATGCTCTTTAAAAAGTTCACCCTGTAACAGGACATGAAGGCCGAGAGGTGGAGTAGAGTTATAGTTCTATTCTTTCTTTGACCTCGGCACTAGAGGAGGGTGGGTGGTCAACGCCACGCCCCGGCTGCTTTACCCCCGGGGAAGACCTGGCACCCATTGTACAGAAGGCTGGGTGGGCCCCAGGCTGATCTGGACGGGTACAGAAATCTCGCCCCCACCGGGATTCGATCCCTGGACCGTCCAGCCTGTAGCGAGTCACTATACCGATTGAGCTATCCCAGCCCATCCACTTCATGCTCAAGCAATTTGATCTCTGGGCAAAGAAACTCTGTACCCGTACAGTAATCTGAGCAATAAAACTGATGTTAATGGTTTACTGTAATAACACCATTTCTACTAGTTCATTTTCAAGAGACAAAAGGAACATTTACTGGAGTGTAATAATAACATGGTGAATATCCAGTTCAACCCAGTAATTCAGTCAAAACACCATGGACAGCATTTAGATTGCTTGTCATCATGCAGCTTCTCACACTCTCAAATCAACTGACATTGTGAAATGTTTTAAGTTGTCTCACACGCACTTGATAGCCTGACAGCACCGTATTAGCTTCATCAACTGCAAGGGAATAATTACTATGGCTCATGGCTCAACCAAGACCATTTTATTCTGATGCCACCAGAAAACCAGTTGACCAATGGATCAAAGGCATTAAAAGCAGGGCGATTACACAGAAAAATAAAATACATGTACTACTGTGTGATTATTCTGTCAAAGCTTCTAATAAAAATGTTTTTAACGTTTTTACTTAGACTTATGAAAAATATAAGGCAGCAGAATATAAAACTGAACAAATGATCATGTAGTAACAGCGACACAGATTCACTGACAATTACCTTGGCTATTCAAAAAAGCCTAAGAGCAGTCTAATCTATTACAAAACAAAGGAATGTCTGTATAAACAATAGAATGACATCTCTTCTTAAGGTGTACCTATATAAGACACTCTGCTACCAGACTACACCAGTTACAAAAACTAATAGTATATTATTGCTAAGTTCCTTCCTTTATATTTCTCACAACAGCCAACTCTTTTTTTCTCTCACTGTCTCTGGTGCAACAGCCCCCAGTGGGCCAGGGCCTCCTCATTAACGAGGTTTCTAGATCACACACAATGACGCATCACAGTCGGTAGGACTCCTCTGGATGAGTGATCAGCTCACTGCAAAGACCTCTACCTGACAACACACAACACTCTCAACAGACAGACATCCATGCCCCCCGTGGGATTCGAACCCACAATCTCAGCAGGCGAGCGGTCACAGACCTACACCTTAGACCACACGGCCACTGGGACCGGCAACAACAGCCATCTACTCTCTGTAAAATTTTCTGGATGCAGACATAGCAGGCACTAAAATGGCATAATAATATAAATTTGGAATCACTTTTAAAAAATACCAACCTAATCCTAAGTGATGAAAGAACAGTGACAACTTCGGTAGCTCCAATCCACTTTCGAGTATTGAAGAGCTTTCCGCCTAGCTGATCGCTGCCTTGAAGGTCAAATCCCTGTCCCCATGCCCATTCAACATGCTGCTGGAGACGGGAAATAGAGGGCATAGCACTACGACTGGGCATCTCCAATCCACACGTACGCCCGCCACTCATCCCATACAATCCACCACCCACCAATGATGGTTTATAAAGCTGCTCATTGTATCCAGTGTGATGCAGCAGTGACGACAACATCATCTGCATATTTCTGCATGGAGACCATTAATTATATTGACACCCACATAATCAAAAATTTCAGTTTTCAGTACAGTGAACATATTTGATAAACTAAAATCAACTTGACAAATATCCACAGCTCTCTAATGGCAAAACTATAAAATACCTCTAATGGCAAAACTATAAAATACCTATCATATACCAAAGTACAGTTTTCCATGTAGTCTGCAGGAAACATACAAGAAAACAGGTTTAAATCTGATCTAGAATTTGATACAAATTAATACACAACGTGGGTATCTGCAATTTCTACACCTAACATATAACTGCTACAGCTGCAGCTATTGGAAATCTCATAAAGTGAGAAACTGTGTATGCTTATAGGTTTAACTAAATAACTCTTCAGTAGTAGAAGCAAAGGTCATCATTGGACATGCTAATGAGCCAGTTCCACCCACCTATGAACTTTATGGATTCATTCTTTCATTCCATAGTCTGTCTGACAACAGTTCCATAACCTCATCCAAAGCAAGTCCTCCACAGAGTGCAATCTAGTGCTTCCTCTTTCAATTACCAGTGTCCTCTCATTTCCCTAAAATCATCCAGTAGCTGCTTATATCTTCTTCTTCTTTGTCTTCCTATCACTTACATTTTTTTTTTTTATTTCTATCTTTCCTTCATTGACATGTTGTAGAAGGCATTTCCTATGCAAGATGTGACCAATCCAGTTGGCCTTCCTTCTTTTTATTGTATGTTGGATATTCCCCTCCTCCTTGACTCTATGTAATATTTCTTAATTTCTTAAATGATCGGTCCAACAGATCTTCTCCATCCTTCTCCAGCACCACATTTCAAAACTTTTCAGGTATTTCTGATCTACTTTCTAAAGTGTCCAAGTTTCAGCACCATACAATGCTATGCTCCCAATGTAGCAAACTACCAATTTCTTCCTGAAATTTAAGTCCAATTTGCTAGTGAAAGGAGTCTTCTTCTTGCCGAATGATGCTTTTTTCCATGGCAGTCCTGGATATAATTTCATGTGTACATCTTGCATTATCTGTTATCATGCTACCAAAACAGTTGAAATATGCCACATTCTCCAGTTGTTTTGATCTATCACAATCAGCACTTGGGATGGTTGCCATGAGATTCTCATTACCTTAGTTTTTACCACATTCCTTTTCCAATCCACAATATCATCTTTATGGATCTTGGATGAAACACTGTATGCTAAAGAAATAAAGTAATCACGCATATTTATAAAGGGTCCTAGAGTTATCCTTGTGAAGAATGAAAGACAGGAAGCAATATATTGCTTCCTCTGTTTGAGGTTGTTTCTTTCAAGGCAATGTGCACATGATCATTTCTCAAATGAGGTAAGAAAGGAAAATGTTTGATCTAAAATAATAAATATTAAGGTAATAAACTTTTTATAAATGCAAATTAAGAAAGACAAATCCCTCAAACTGCCCAAGTTTTCCAGGTAAATCTCGTAAGGCACAATCTTTGTTTTTAAGGGATATGGTACACACAGAAAATACACATACACTATTATGAAACACAATTTCTTGCTACTCTTTTCTTGTACATTAGTACGAATCAACATGCAGAACAGTAACCCTCTTATCAGACTACTGCTTAAAATATGTTTGCTGAATGCATACCTGTATCCACAACCCCAACCCTTGTCTCCATAAGTTGAAGCATAATGGTCAACTGTAGTACACATCAGAGTTCTGACAACATTTGGTGAGTTGCCACTTATTCCACGGATTTTAGGAACAAGACCTGTCAAGAAAATCAAGATTAAAAACAGACACAAACAATTTAAGACAAGAGAATATCAAATTTTGTACACTATTAGAATCTAGGAAGGAGAAAGTAACAGGAGGCTGCAGACACGTGCATAGCAAGGTACTTCATAATTTGTAAAATGTAGTTTCTTATTACAATACAATAAAATATCATCACACAGTAGTGTTTTATTTACCCAACCTGTTTTAACTAGACCGAGTTCACCTTCCGGGGCATTTGAAAAAAAAAACACTTGTTACTTGAAGTTTGTGGAAATAATTGAGTCCAGTAAAAAAAAAATCAGGTACACAGAACACACTTATACGTAGATGGATTATTTTGTTATTCATTATGGTAAGATACTAAATCGTGTACATCAACAGAATTGCACTGACCCACATGTGATGTTCATAACATGTACTCTTTACCAAATATTATTAGCCTGAAGAAATTAGGTTGGCGTGAGATAACATAGATAGAGGTCATAGCATCAGTGCACATACAACAAAATTGTACAAAATTTTTGTTAGAAGACGTGAAGGAAAGAGATCAACTGGGATACCTTGGAATATATGGGAAAATAATACTAAAATGGGTATGGCAGAGGAAGGGTGTAATGAAGTGGACTGAATTCACTTGACACTGGGGCAAGTGGTAAGCTCTTGTGAAAACAGTATAGCAATTACTAGTTTCCAAAGGATGACATGTTCCATGAATTCTGGTAGGTAACCAACTTGATGCCCAGTTTCTTCTACAATATGTTTATTTGAATCCTCTACATGTTTTGAGCAATCCTGTGCTCATCCTCAGGATTTCAATTGTATTAATACAACATCTGGTATAATCACTCTGTGTTAGTGGCCGTCCGGTATACCGGATGGCCACTAACACAGAGTGATTATACCAGATGTTGTATTAACCTTCTAAGTACGAAACGTAATCTGCTTTATATAAGTAATCAGTCCGTACCGTGCTCTAAACACTTTCCACCGCGGTTATAAAAACCAGTCAGTTAATTATGTACACAGCAAAGGCCTCTGTCTGTTCTGCGATCTGTACAAAACACTCAACGCAAAGCAAGCACCATGTAGAATTTTTTTCATATTAAACCTGGTGGTACGTAAAGAAACCGCTAGGCTTTAAAAGGTTAATACAATTGAAATCCTGAGGATGAGCACATAGTTGCTCGAAACATGTAGAGGATTCAAATGGACATATAGAAGAAACTGTGCATCAAGTTGGTTACCTACTAGAATTATACGAAGATGCACAGTCAGAAAAATATAAAATGTTCCATGAAATTAGTAAATACATAGCGTCCATTACTTTACCTTTGGTACAGGAGCTACCATCATCAACACCATTACTCTCTGCAGCCCGCAGTTCTATCTGCCGCTCGTAATAATCAGCAACTGACATTTCACCAGCATACACAGCCTTCTGCATATTTGTGAGGCTTTGTTCCCGGAAGTTCCCCTGATTGTCCATTCCATACTGTGCCTGATCAGTAAAAAATCGTCTTCTCCAGTACTCATTTACATGTAGCTTAAACCATCCTACTAATGTTATATGAATTACCAGTCTTTGAATCCGCAATTTAATTTTCCACTTTTAATTTTGATTTCAAGTCCAGTAAAACAATATAAGTAACTATATACTTTGTCATTTTATTTTTTAAAATGTTTGTTTAGGTAAATTTTGTGTTCAAATTACCCAGCAGATTATGAGTTAGTAAAATTTTGCATTTACTGGGCTACAAAATTTAACAATGGAATAGCTCCTAAAGCCAGGTTACAAAGAATTATGAAAAACACAGTGTACAGAATTAAAATAAATTTGATCACAAGCTCCCTGGAGTGTGATACCTTGTTAAACAATAAATTGAAAATGTTATGCAACATACATCCCCAGACATTTAGTTTCAACAACACAGGGTACCATCCAATGGGGTAAAACATTTCTCAGCAGTCACATGAGTCACGATGAAAAAGCATATTTTATATAAGACGAAAATATGAAAATTCAAGTCTTCTGAAATGTAACCACGTGTCAACTGGTAACTAGTTACCAAGTCAAGACAACATAACATTCCAGAAAACTTTAGTCATTATCAGCCCTGCTGTGAGGACCTCAAACCTCAATGTGAAAATATGTCACTGGTACTATCTCAGTAAAAATGCAATACTAGTGAAATTAATATACGATACTCACCCTTAGCATTTCGAACTCCCGCTGTTCTCGCAACCTTCGAACTTCTCTTTCTCGCTTCTCTATTTCCCGCGCAAGCATACGATCACATGACATATCTGGGGTAATTGGAGATACACCTGCAGAATGTTATATTAGGTATTATCACATAGCTGAGTACAAAATATGAGGACACTTATGATACAAATTATGCTAATGAAAATATTCAACAATACAGCAGAGAATAGGGTGACCAGCTCATGTAATAAGAGATACAGCAGTTATGGCTTGGTAGCAGATAAAAGAAACAAAACAGTTTCTGATACTTGTATTCTTTATGGATTACAGATTTCAGTTATGGAACAACATACTTTAGGGCACTATTTTTACAAATGTTCACACTGCAGGATCAATGAAACCTTGTTACGAGATTTTTCAATTAACCCTTTAAACGCTGAATTAAATCCCATCTGCTATTTGCTGGCATTATTAGCTCACCATTTTCTCCACATTAGCAGGATAAGGGTTAAATCATTAACCCTTAGGCTTCTAATGTCATATATATATGGAGCGCCTATTCTTGATGTTTCTAGATCACACACAATGACGCACCACAGTCGGTAGGACTCCTCTGGACGAGTGATCAGCTCGTCGCAGAGACCTCTACCTGACAACACACGACAC
>Ga0268261_10001040_pt1 | contig 18708 bp, 15 predicted proteins | sample TergutNc150P1_FD_190353 | JGI IMG/M metagenome (GOLD analysis project Ga0268261, IMG submission 190353) | Nasutitermes corniger P1 segment gut microbial community from laboratory colony in Florida, USA - Nc150 P1 (SPAdes) (version 2) | ecosystem: Host-associated > Arthropoda: Insects >...
CTCGGGGCGAGGTCCGGGCTGTAGGGTGGGTGGTCAAACAAGTCCCAACGAAATTTCTGGAGCAGGGCTTGTGTGCGTGCAGCTGTGTGTGGGCGTGCGTTGTCGTGCAGAAGCACAACACCTGACGTCAACATTCCTCTCCTTTTGTTTTCAATGGCTCTGCGCAGTTTTTTCAGAGTTTCACAATATGTTTCTGATGTTATCGTGGTTCCAGGTTCCATAAACTCGATCAACAGCACTCCTTTTCTGTCCCAGAACACTGTTGCCATCAGCTTTCTGTTTGCGAACGATTGTTTGAATTTCCTGGGTTTATTCGGTGAATGTGTGTGCATCCATTGCCGAGACTGCTCTTTGGTTTCCACATTAACAAACTTGATGCAATTCTTTGTGTTTTGTGAACATCAGTGAGCATTTTTGGCACCCATCTGGCACAAAACTTGTGGTAGCCAAGTTTTTTTTGTGACAATTTCATACAAAAACGTTCGACAAATTTGAGGGAATTCCAGTGAAAGTTCAGAGATAGTGAATCGACGTCGCTCGCGAACCACTTTGTCAACGTGTTGCACAACATCGTCAGTCACTAGAGATGGCTGTCCTTGACCCCCCCTCATCATGTACGCCTGTTCTTCCATCGCGAAATTTTCTGCACCACTCCCTAACACATTTGTCACTCATAAAGTTTGGTCCATACGCTGCACCCATTCTGCGATGAATCTGAGCTGCACTATGGCCTTCTGCTTGCAAAAAACGGATCACTGCGCGAATCTCGCACTTGCCGGGAGTTTCTATAGCAGCACACGTTAACATGCTCATAGCACAATGAGAACTAAAAGCAATGGCCGGCCGCGTCGTGTGAGACAAGGCAACTGTTTACTGCTCGGTGCTGTGCCAGTGCCAGGTTGCCATTTTTACTGGACTGCCCACACTAGCCCACCGGACGTTGATTTCCGAATACGCCTCGTAATAAGTGATGGATAAACCAATTTATTCCACTCTCCTACATGCTCTGGCACTGCAAGGCCATAATCAGGGAGTACTATGGATTATACCGTTGTACATATTTCTGATATTTTATTGACAAGAAATACTCCTATTATGGAAAAAATACCCTACAAAGCACATAACCAGTCAGCTGGCTCAAAGATATAACCGTCTGTACTAATGTCCATTAATATTATTACTTCCTCAACATGGCCCTGCAGAAGGGTACACTAAATTGCTGTGTCTTGTTCACATTTTAATCAACTATAATTTGTTGTGCCATCTTAAAATCTTTGAACAGTCCGACACATTAATTCATCAATTTCGGTGCATCACGTTGAAGATACAATTACAGCACCATCTAATATAAACCAACTTTTGCCTACACCAAATGTTCAAATTTTGGGGTGCGCATGTGTACCCCACCCACAAGACAATTCAAATTTTGAGCTACACCTGGCAAACCATATTTTCCGAGCAATATTCTATGACACGTCATAATATTCTGCAAGTTACGCCAGAAGTCAAACGAAGTATAATAAGTCCTTAAAATAATTCCTACTATTCAGTTACGTATGAAAGTCATTATTTTCGCAAATCATTTTTTCTTAGTCAAAGCGGTTAAACGGTGAACAATTATAAAACCTCCGTCATTATATTCATGGTAAATCCGCACAATTAAACGCCCTGATCGGCGTAGCATACGAAGTGCATAGCAGATACTTACCTACAGATGATCAAATAATGAAATCCTGTCACTTATAAGCCGTCCAATTTTTCAATACAACCGCTCAGTTCGCACATAATTTTCAGTTGCTTACAAAGTAGATACGCCACACAATACAAAAACAGCCTACGCAGCCATTTTGTAATGAACACTTACATCATTCTACATTCGATATACTTACCTAAATCCGAAGCAGAATTACGTGCAGCAAAACTGATGTACTATTTGCACGTAATACTGGGTATTATACGATTAAATTTCTATTCTGCTTGCTCAATAACAACTCTTACGCAACGTAAACTACAATCAGATCGATGACTACCCTAATCACCATCAAATGCAACAACAGTCTACGAGATCGTCAGCGACTATGACACACATTACAGCACACTACATACCATGGATTAGCTCCAAACCAAATATTGTCCATAGCTGTCACAGATGCAAATGTGCCATGGATCTTCTCGGCAAACACACTACAAAGCACGGATGAATGTCGTATTCATGATTCCAAAACCCGCCACCACTGATCCATGGGGGCACGGTCGTAAACACACATTACGAAGAAGAACCATTACATATTCGCAATACCTTGTTCTCTGGGGATTTCGAACGCGCTCGGTTGGTTCCGTGGCTCGTTCCAGCCGTGTGTACGCATGTCTGGCATTCAGTCAATGCTGCAAAAAGAAACCTAATGAAGTGGCAATATCACTGTTTTCCTTCTCCCATGATGGATTCACAGCACATTGGATCCAGCTTCACCAGCTCCTCTTTGGCTCCTTAAGCAGGCTTCATGGACCAGCAATGGATGGAATATGCTCCTTACTTGTGGGTGATCCACACTACCATTCCTACTTGGACACTGATACCAGCAACTTGTGTCACATTGTTACTGCAAACCAATCCACACAAACCTGCACCCATGTCATATTCATGCCACTTCTTCCAATAAGCAGCTTTTCCCACAATGTTATACAAACCCCATGCACTGCATGACTGTAAAAGTCTTGAAGAGTATCCCAAATTTTTGGGACAGCTCCCCAAATAAGACTTAAGTTCTTGACTAATTTGGCCCCCCCCCCCCAACCCTTTTTTATTTTTCCAATTTTATTCAGTCTTCCTAGAAACATTCTTTAGAATGGGCACTTTCTAGGGTCTTGTTACTGACTTTCCCAGTGTGGATGGTGCAGTGAACAGTAAAGATGTACATAAGACAAAGAACTTAACTACAACCAATCAATTTGTTATTTCAATGCTGTCTCATCCCCCCAACAGGCTGAGGAAAAAAGCTCACTCTTTCTAAGATCACTTTCAGGAAGAACACATACAGCAACTGGGCAGGGTTGCTCAGTTGGTGTACAATCTGCACTCTGCTCTCTAGCATACACCTTCATACCACCTTCAAACATACAAACTAGATGCTAGCTGGATACAATATTAAATGAGCTGGCCTGCTACCTAGCATTACTTCAGCCTACGATTGAATGTACCAGTCATGTACAGCATGCACTGTCAGTGTAGTCAAGTCTATAGTGGGAACACCAGCCAGCCTACTGAGACTATAGTGAATAGGCACCATCAGCCTACTGAAACTATAGCAAACAGGCACCATCAGCCTACTGAGATTATAGTGAATAGGCACCATCAGCTTACTGAGACTACAGTGAACAGACACCATCAGCCTCAGACCCAGAAGTGGGTCAACATCACAATCCTACACCAACTTCCCCTCCATAAAATCCTGTTACAGGGCCTGTCTCATTAGGGAGGCAATATACATTGATCTCTGTCCCAACATTAAGAGGAAGGATGGCTTTGCCTACAGGTCATTTGAAACCTCTCATTCACTTCCTGACAGGACATCTGGGGCCCACCAAGCCTCCTATTCAATGAGTACCAGGTTTCTTTGCCAAGGGTAAAGCAGTGGAGGTGTGAAATCGACCACTCACCTCCACCTAGGACAGAAACCAAGAATGAGTGGACCTGTACCTCTACTCCCCGTGTATGTCTGCAGGAAGTGGAGACACACAGTATCACCTTTACCTGTATGGATGGAGACTCTGCCCAAAGGCAAGCTCTGATGACCATATTTGGCACACAGATGACTTAGGAAAACTCATCAACACATCTTTTGCACAGCTAGTCTTTTTTTAAACATTTATGGATCTCTACTATTTCCTGAGACTTGCCTTCCCAGTAAAGTCTCCTATATTAAGACATGACTACTCCACTGATGTGGACAAAACTTGGCTGACCTCTTTATCAAGGAGTACAGTTATCACCAGTAATTAAAACACAGTGCGAGACTTTCCAAAACAATCGAACATAAGTGGATGAGACAACTCCCACGACATGAAGTAAGTGCAAAACTGCAGCTGTCTGGATTTTCAGCTGCAGTGATGTGGCAATTTTTACACTAGAGAGCAGCATTCAACAGTCAATATACTGAAACCTTTATATATCATTCTCTCTTCTGACACACTAAATTCAGTGGCCTTACTACTTACAACTGCAGCTAGATTGTGAGGCCTCTCTACTGTACTGCAACTGGTTGAATGTGTTAAGCTTACACTGTACAGCACCAGATTTAAATAACGAGATATCAAGAGGCAGACAGCAGTACTGCAATACACAGATACTAACTACAGGGTCCTTACTGATTCTGACAACTAACACTTTTCAGTACTCCACCGCAAACGTGTGCGCCCCCCCCTCCACACACACACACACACACACACACACACACACACACACACACACACGCGCGCGCGCACGCACGCACAAGCGCGCGCGCGCGCGCGCACACACACACACACACACACACACACAGGTGGTCACCTGAGTAGATGATAAACAAGCAGACAAAAAATATTAACTGATAATGTCAGATAAAATTATAAGCTTGTAGTTACAGATTTTCACTAAATTAACTTCCAAGTTCATACAGACAGAGGTAATTTCTACACTGGCCTTGACAACTAGTTATTGTGTTCCAAACCTGATCAGTACTGAACCCACATAAGGTGCATATATTGGCAAGTCAAATGCTGCAACAATAAACTTTCAGCCACAATTTTATAACATACCAACTTGCAATGCAAGTGGGCTATCCAGAATGTTGCCAGTGTTCTGGTAACACATATGGAAGTCCATGCAAAGCAATCAAAATTGATCATTACACACAAATATTGACAGCATGCAGGGCAGTCACCACCAATGTTCCAAGCTGCAATCAGCAGAGGTACTCGCATTTTTGTTTAATGCACTGTAGTTAAAACTAGAATTTTACGCACCATATTTAAGAACAGTAATGAAAATGGTTTACAATGAGAGCTACTGCACTGTCTTGCTCAAAAGGTCATCAAGTGCCGCCACGACTACACAAGTGTTCAAAAAGTGTTCTCATTATATAACATACTGGTGTCAATTCATGGTCTCAAAAAGGCGGCCCAATAATCCCAGCTGAACTTTCATCAAATCTACAACACTTCCTGTAGGAAATGCATTTAGTGTGTGTCTCATACAGACAGCCACACACCAACTGCAGTAGACCTGCAAGGGACATCACAACCTCTCCATAAAGAGTAAGTGAGAAAGCAGACTTGTGGATTGAATCTGACAAGTGAATGGGGTCATTTTATACAATGGCACTGCATTACCAAAAACAGCAACACAGAAAACTCCTCACACTCTCTCACATAATCAGTCACACTTCAGAAGAAGCTACATGTAGTGAACAGTAACAAAATGGTATACTTGAAGCAAACATTGAACACTACATAAAATACTCCCACAACAGAGCTAAAACGCAGAATGAAATCTGTGTTCTGCAGATTCAAAGAATTAAAATATATAAAGATACAAAGAGCACGTTGTAAAATTACATGACACACATAACAAGAACATTTCCTGCTAAACTGTTCCTGTAACAGCATTTGCTACACCCACAGTCAACATCACTTTGGTTGATCTATGCCACTATAATTAAAAGTATGATATAAAACAAACATATGACTTCGTTATGACACTTTTAAAATCAAATTCATAATTGCTACAACTTGCAAATTTACAACACAGAAACAAAGCTTGTCATGTGACTTAAGTCACTTTTAAAATTAAAAAGACAAATGAAAGGTTTTACCATCCAAACAAAATTACACCACACTGTGGATTGCTGTACACTCACTCAAATGTTTGAACAGTCCAACTGAAACCTTACAACAGTGGGCAAACAACTGATACCACTTGTGCTTGGAGTCACCCACAGGAGGTACTGAAGGGATGTCAAGTTGGTTGGTTGGTTGGTTAGTTACAAGCAGTTACAAAGCACAAACCATTCTGTTACCACTATCAACTAAACAAAAACACTTGATCTTCTTAGGACATAGACACTATCCTAGACCACAGATTTATCTATTATCAAGACTGTATGGGCAGCACCTGTCAACAGAGGCACTAAATGGAATACAAATAATATACATACATAGGAACACAAACCCATGTTTTCAGAAACAGAGAATATACTGCTGCAGGCATATATGCTCTGTCCACCTGCCCATGCTACTACCCCCACACCTCCTGTACACCAGTCCACAAGCAGGCTGCACGCGTGCGTGCCCACACACACACACACACACACACACACGTCACAAGATAGTAACCATACGCTAACAGAATGATATGCTGAAGGCAACAGGATGCTTCTTGAACTACAATGCTGAACAGAAGGATGTACAATGTTGTTAAGTAACTATGACATAATTTGTCTGCAGGGAGTATGGGAAACCACAAACAACTGCTAGTGAAGTACTGCTGGGTGTCAAACCTCTGATCCCCCAATTACAGAGTAGAACTGCACCATAACAGTTGGTAACATGCGTCTTCAGCACCACAAAAAGTCTTAGCAAACTACTCCAAAGAACACATTGTTTATGCATAAAATTTGTTTTTTCCCAAATCATTATTTTTGTTACTGAAACTAACTGTGAATCCCTTCTGCATGCCATTTAATTGCACTAAGACCAACAAGTTGTCAGATACAGTCTAGTACTGGAATCTACAACGACACTACTTGGCTTGATATTCCACTGCCAGTAAATATAAAAATGTCTAAACACTATTCACGAATTTATCAGAAGCTGGATAAGGCTCCTGTATTTTGTACTTGCAAGTGTATATAATCAAGCTACATATATACAGTCAATGCCTATGTATGACATTGGGATGTTCCATTTATGACCAGGTGTTCATATGCATCACGTAGTGACGCATATGAATGCCATTTTGTATTTCTGTTGCCCAGGAACAGGACACAGGAACTCCTCATTTAAAATTACATGTTATGCTCCCGAAAACAGCATACAGTGAAACTTCTAACCACGCATTTTTACGTACATGGACAAATTAAAATACCCAAGAGACTGCCTGTTGAAGATTCTGCCAGCTGCAAAGGAAATTGTAAATCCAAGTCCAGGCCAACATTCATCAAATATTTTGTCACTAAAATCTCTCTGTGTTAATGCAAAGTAGCACTGTTTGGGGCAACATGAAAGGAGGACTGCTTGTAGTGCTGTAGTGTTTACTGAACATCAGTGTCATGTGATCTCTCAAACCTAGACAGCACAACAGAGGCAGTCTTCACTGTGCTGTACATTATGTCCATACAACTGGAACAAAGACACAGTCTTACTTCTACACACCATGTCACAATAATATGATTATGGGTGTAGGCCATTAGAGTCAGATGCAAGGACCTCCAGGACAGACCTGAATGAAGTCACCTATAGCATCAGATTTGAGGCACTCAGCGCAGCAAGTACTGAGGAGTGTTCGAGGCAATAAGTGATGGCTGACACAACCACTGTATTTATATACTTAATACTGATGTTCTGGCCCGGCATGTTGCAGCTAATATTTGTAGCCATCTTCATGCAAGATTAAAGGAAAGAGAGTAAGAGAGAGAGAGAGAGAGAGAGAGAGAGAGAGAGAGAAACTGATAATCAACTGTCCATCTATAAAACTTTAACATTTTGTGCGTTACAATATTATGTAAAAATTATGTCATTCCACAGTTTGCATTATACTGCATGTTTCATTTTGTCTTTTATGGTTATGATCTGTATGAAGTTGCCAAACATCAGGCAAAACAAGTTACAACAAAATTTCAGTATTAAATATACAAATAGAAATGTTGTAACCACCACCACTGTTACTCATTGTGTCTAACACATCTACACTTCAGTTAAACTGCAACATAGTACTTTGTCAGTAACATCTATCAAGGTAGAGATTTCTCAAATTCATGGCATGAATCTTCAGCGAAAATGTGATTTCTGGTATCTCTGTATGGTTGTACTGTACATGAACAGATTAAATGAAGGTTTCAGGACTGAGTCTTCTGGGACATGAAGCTGTGTCACTGGGTGAGTCGTTAACAGCATTTCAGACGAATGCAGTGTCTTCATTTTAGAGGGTCAAGCAGTCCAAAAAGAATCTTCTCAGACACATGCATTGCTGTGAGAGACTCAAATCTCAAACTTAAGGCCTGTCTATAGAAATGACTCCTAATGAAGGCCTGGATTTGAGCACAAATATTACATCACAAGATAAGACCATGCCTTGTACCATATTAAACCATTAGCCCATACCTCATTCACATAATGATCTGTGGCTCCGGAACAGATGCCGCAATGGACTTGTGTGGAAGGACCTGCCCTCCATTAATGTATATCTCATCCTTCACAATCACGTCCTCTCCTAGCACTGTGGTGTTCTCCATACGGACCCACTGTCCCACGACACTCCGCCACCCAATGATGCAGCCATCAAGCCAGGAATGTGATCGTACAGTTGCTCCTTTGAGCAGTGTGCTGCGCTTCACACACACTCCATCCTCAATCACCACACCTGGACCAATTGTCACATTTGGGCCAATACGACAGCCCTGCCCGATCTTGGCAGTAGGATCCACCAGAACGTTCCCCACGATGCCTGGGCCACAGTGAAGAGCACCAGCATTCTTCTGACGCAGCCAAGTCAAGTACATACACATACCTGAGCAACAGCAACAGCTGGCTTTAATCAATTCTGAATTCAAGATCTGAAGTTCTCACAGCAGTGTTGCTACAGATCCAAGTTTTCAGGGATGTGACACTGTGTCACTAAGTGACTACTGTCATGCCATCTGCATGGTCCAGCAGTGCATGAAAAAAAATGACACAGTGTCACTTGCAGAAGACTGCAATGTTCAATTTTGAATTTTCAGTTTATGACTGTGAGAAGCATACTACAGTTTGGATGTTCACTGCTGTACTGTTAATTGTCTGTAATTAGTATTTCAAATAGCACAATATATCCAACTCTAAGATTACTATCATTCATGCTGTTCAGCAGAACACACAGGTTTAAGGCACCAAGATATAGAATGTGAAGAAGCTGGGTGTGGGCTACAAAACACAACTCGGCTGCCTACGTATCTGAACAACCTTACCCTCCACCATCTTATATGGTTTGTTACAGTCACACAGCACCTATCACTGTACTCAATTCCATGCCAGAATGATACAGTGCTCATCTTCAAAATGTACATTTCCAAAAGCATGAACACATCTCCTGTTCTTCCAAGTGCATGCTGCATGCTGTACCCACATCCTCCTCCTTCAGTAATCCCACATATAGCAGTAACAATGAATACAAACCATCAAGCCCCTTATTTAAGGATCTACCACAGACCCTCTCAAGTATGTCCAAACAATCTCCTCCAGGTTTGTTCCCAAACACTTTAAAAGCATACACCTGATTCAAGACGAGAGACCAAGGTTCCACATCCTAAATAATCCGGATTCAATATATCTACATGCCTACACTCAACTCACAAAAAGAAAATATTGCAACATGCATAAAAAAAGACAACCTTAAAACATCAGCTTCTGTCATATTCAAAATGACAATAATGTGATCCAGTATCTCATCTACAAAAGCATGCACTATCAACAGCATGGCACTGCAATGACACAAAACAATGTAGTGTGTGTGTGTTTAGACCAGCCTACAATAATCTGCTCATGTAGGACCAAGAACCAGACACAGACATATATTTGTGTGCTGAAATGTCAAAGGAAAAAGGGGCTGGTGTTACTGCAATAACCCTGACTGGTTGACAGCAGCTATGCTAACTCTAACAGCAGTTTACTTCAAATTTGAATTAGAGACATGCCTACAACAGGGAAAGAACACATCGTACAGTTAGAACAGAGGTGCAAAGAAGGCATGACAAATAACAGGAACATTACAATGTTAAGCCACTTTTTAAAAGATTTAGTACTGGCTGTGAGGTCATTGCTACCTGTGTGTGTGTGTGTGTGTGTGTGTGTGTGTGTGTGTGTAACATGAAACTTAAAATTGAACTACAAGAGCCCTGACACAAAATGACAGACATGTAATAGGAACAATATACAAAGTTAAGATAATTTAAGCAATCAGTAAATGTTGTGGGCCATCTGCTGATCAACAGTAGAACACTTAATTAAAAAAAAAAAAAAAAAAACTGAGTTACAACAGAGACAAGAAAAATGGGGGCAAAAGCAACAATGTAATGGTACATGTACAGCACTTATTAAGTGCCATAAGCTGAGTGCACTATGGGTTATTCGCAAATGCAGGAGCCCATATTTTTAAAAACTCTAGAGCCATCATCAAAATCTGGGTTCAAGAAGGGTAACATGCAACAAGTTCCATACAGAGATCCACAACTCTAGAGTGAACTATGAACCTGCTCAGTCCCTGTGTACTGATACACAATTTTGTATATAAGAACACACTGACAATATCAGGTGCTGCCAAACAAAACTTAGTTGACTGGAATCTGTGGACAATTGCATCAATGTAAAACATAACTTTAAATCAGAAGAGTGACAGAGGCCCACCATGAAACAACAAACAACAAGAACATTAAAAACAATAAAGGAGACAATGGTAAGGTATTTTTAAAGAAGCCTGTAACTCTTATGAGCTAAACAGGAAAAGTCCTGTAAGTCAACACAATACATATTTCCAGTATTAAATTAGAAATTAGGCCCGATAAAAATGTACATAATAACAAGGTAAAAAAATTGATAGAACTTATAACGTATACAAAATACTGCCAAGCATGAGTTAACTCAAAAGTATAGCCACTGTTGATGCAGACTAAGCACAGAAACATGCATAAGTGGTGAATGATCACAAGATGCAGGAAGACTGTTGATAATAAAGCTGTGTTCTTCAAAGCCATGCATTGTGCACAGTACAATTGTAACATGGTGACTGTATACACCTAGCTTTGAATAAAAATTCAATCAGTTTCCAGAGTTCACACACAATAAATTTTACCCATGTCTCCTTGACCTTCCTCTAAAAACTGACTAATTTTTGCACCAATCTTACAAGTAAATAGGACAGCGCAGCTAGTACAGTTACGGGCTGAAAGGTCTGGGGTTCAATTCCTGGTAAATACAAGAGATTTTTTCTTCTCCTGAATGTCCAGCCCACCTACCTTCGTATTCAATGAGTATCAAAATATCTTTCCCCCCGGGTAAAGTCAGGATGGGACAAAACTTGCTGCTCACCTCCAACTAGTGCTGAAATTGAAAATTAGCAGGGTTACACCTCTATACCCCCGGAGGACTTCACAGCTGGCACAAGCACAACTTTACCTTTATCTTTACTTTTACGCTACCAGTAAATGATTCTAGAAAATGTAACACAACTGGTCACCCTCCTGTTACAGATAATATGGACTGTGCCTCAGCAGGTAAAGTCTAGAATCAGTGAATATGCAAACCGTGACCCCAGTCCGACAGCTTTAACAACCTGTGAGGAAGTCCCGTGGCTGTCCAACATCCATCCAGAAGCCTTGAAGCTCCATGGCATAGAGCTGGCCATCATCAACCATCTCTGGGAAGACCTCCTTCTCGATGCTGGTTGGACGCAACTGAATTCGGCGAAGGACAGATGGATTCAAGATATACATTCCTGCATTGATCTTATTGGAAACAAATTCCTGTGGTTTCTCAATGAAGCTCTGGATGCGTCCCTGTTCTCCGTAGACCACAACACCATACTTAGATGGCTCTTCCACCTTGGTGACGACAATCGTGCCTTCCTGGCCATGACTACGATGGAAAGCCATCATGTCCTTAAATGGAAATTCACATATGATATCAGAGTTCAGAACAAAGAACGGTGCATCACTTGCTCCCAGAATATCTTTAGCAAGCGCTAATGGTCCTGCTGTACCAAGTGGCTCTGTCTCATGTGAGAATGTCAGACTGACTCCCAGCTTCTTGGCTTCTTCACTCAGCTCCTGCTCCATCTGCTCGGCACGATACGAAACAGCAAGAACAATTTCGGTCACTCCAGCCTCCACCAGCGCTTCCATTTGGTGCAGTAACATGGGTTTATTAGCAAATTCAACCAATGGCTTTGGCCGACTTAGAGTTAGCGGGCGCAGCCTGGTACCATAACCGCCAACAAGGATGAGAGCCCTCATTTCGTGTATATTCGATTCCGTACCACGCATATTAATGCTAATTACACAGACGAATTTCTGAAAGAATACAAAAAGATGCAATTACTTCTGGCAGACCAGTATTCACACCACGATTACTGTAACAAGATTTTGCGAACAAACAACAGTACGCTTACGTACAGATATCGAGGTACTCACGCCACACTGCACTGTACTGGCAGATCTTATCGCCACGTAAACATAACTCGCGTGACGTTGATGTCCATGAATCCACAATCCATGTGGCAGAAAGCAACTATTTCGACATAGGCCTTTCGAGGTACCATAAAACCACTAAAGTCCAGCCAATATATAAAACTTTTACGTCACCTAGCGAACATGTTATTCTCCTTTATTAATGGAAAGCATTAAACATCAAACACTACTCATATAATTAATCCCCAGCACACACACTCATATCTTCTTCTCAGGGCTCTCAACCATTTGTGCGAACACAAATATCCCTCTAACCTTAGTTTAATTCTGCAATTCAACCGGGCTAATCACTATGAAAATATTCATTGAAATAGTGCAACTGATGTAAAACGTAACATTATTTTGGGATGTTATATTTCCAACCTCCTCGTGGTTATCTGTACAACTTCCTGGCACTTAAAAGTAAAAACGAAAATTCCCTTCTAGAAGTACACTGTACAAAAGCAGGGCTATTACACGATCCTAGTATTCGGTGCAGAAAAACTTCAAGCAGGTAAGCAATGGCTTGGGATTTGCACACGTAATGCAGACTCGTATAAGGTTTTTAAAAGTTCTTGGGGTAGGTTCAGTATACGGAAAAGCCTAACTGTACGATGGTATACTGCGTTCCCCATTACACTTCATGGATCCATGAATCCAATGCCGTGGTGTAGCCAACCAACGCATCCATGGTAAAGAAATTCCCCACAAGGCGTGGTACCCAACGTACGTCATGTTTACAGAAGGTTCCACACAACTATTCTGAATTGTGTAAATCTGATATCCTTCCGCCCTACAATCGAATTTTAGATCAGTTTTACTACACTATTATTCGGAGCCGCGTCTTCCAATCGGTCTGTTCCTTTCAAGCTTTCCGGTAAATGCGTGTATTGCTGATATAACATTGCCACTCCTGTTGTACGCCACAAATTTCAGCATCGTGGGTGTGACCAACTTATATTCTGCACGTGCAGAAGGGCGTAAGATGGAAAAGCCAGGTATCTGCCCGACACCCAGAATTTTTTAAGAAACTTAAAGTACAAATTAAAAATAAACACACTGGTATTAAAAAATACAATTAAAATAATTTACTCTTTCCTGAAGGCAAATTTTCTACCAAATGCGGCAGTAATCATAAAACTGTTACAGCTCCTGTGGGCCCGGTATGGTTGCTGCAAGCTGTTGTGCCGATTCACAGACAAACCTCAGGGTGGTAAAATAACAGTCCTTTTACAATATCATGTTACGTTAACAATATGCACAGAACTGTCTGACAGCAGACTGTAATATTGCAATGTACTAGTAACATCAAGTCCACTGGTATTGCTGTATCAAAAAATATGTGCATTTCTTGCATAATGCGACATTGCACAGCCACATGCTGGTGACAACAGCATGCATGCATGTATGTGGACACTACTTTAGTAGGTCACATTAAAGTGCAACAGTTCAAGTGCCCAATCACCATTTGGTTATGTATGGGCACAGAAAATGTCACACTGTGTTGCAACTGGCCATGAGTCAGAAACCTCCTTTGCCTTGCCTACTGTACAAGACAGGGTCAGAAATGAGTTTACCTCTAATAAGAACAGGCAAGATTTAATTCTACTGCTGTTCCACAACTCTTCCCTGCAGTCTCCACCACAACTGAGGTAGTATAATACTGTGGGACACGGCTTTATGTTCCCTGCTGACCAAGGTCTATGTCTTGTGCTATCACAACCATTTCCACCTTGTGATCAACAATAAACTGTGGCTGCCAGAAGTTTCCTTCAACAATGGACACAGATGAAAATCACTCAGTGATGAATTCACCTAATATAACCACATCATTGGTTCTTAGTTACAGAATTATATATCCTGTGAACTCACATACTGAATGACCTTAGTATCTGACTGGCCAAGCACCCTACAGCAACATACAGGTGATGCTTATTTTCTGAAAAATAAAGGAGGTAAGACAAGAACCACTGATATGCCATACTTACCCAAATGCAAAAAGAGGTTTTTCCTTAAATTTTGTGTAGTCTTCAAATTCACATATCAAGCCCTGAACTGGACTGTGCCACACAGAACTATGTGCAGCCAAACCAAGGCCTGCATTGCCAAATCGTCATGTGTCAACAAGCGAGAGAAGACAGCATGACGAAGTTTAACTGACACAATCTTCTTTTTTGGAAGTTCATCCATAGTTGAATTTTTTACAGATGCACAACATTTTGGAAGCCAGCTCTGTTTCTGTTTTCAGGCAAAGAAGCACGTAACCTGGTGGACCCCTTCGATTGATTTATTCTCAATCACTGGGGACCACAGAAATAATAAATTGTTAAGATATGTACCTGAGAACAGATCTAGCCCAAGAGAGTAACAGGAAAATAGCTGTGGGAAAATTAAAAATAACTACAATGCTCAAAAATAAAACTTGGACCATTCAACAAGGTAAAAACCATAAAAGAACCATGAATGGGTTAAAGTAAGTTTATAAACCAAGAAACATAAATGTATTATGGCATGGCATCTCACCTGGAGAAGCTGTGTAGTGGTTTAAGAAGTTCTGTATATGCAATGCAGTGGAAGGGACTGATGATGATATGCTGTGGAATGGCAGTGAAGATGGAGATGTTAGGAGTGAGTGTGAGGAAGATGATGGCATTTACTGTAAAGATGGAGTCAGTGACACTGACTGATAAAGGTTCATAGAACCTGACATGCTCTATGTATTAAGTGTATGAAATTAATAGTAAACCAGTTTTTCTTAGCAGAAGTTTTATTTTTGTGGGCTTGTCTTAGATTTGAGTTGTCTTGCATGAGGGTAAATACGCGTACAATATAATAATGGCTCATGTCTTTCAGGATGTGGCACTGTGTTCTTGGTTAAGAGGCTCCCAAGCTTTTCAAGTGTGACTGGAATGTCAAGCACCTCTCACGCAGTGACATAGCATCATGACCCACAACATACAAACTGTCCCCAACAATGCCATCAGACCCTCCAATTTCACCATCTAGCTACAACTGCTCAGCCACTTCTTACCAGCAACATCACACACCCAAACACTACCACATACAATTCCACAGCAGAAGGCACAGTTCCCCATATCTCTTGTAACACTTTAAGCTAATTATGTTAAAAAAGTACATCAAACACACCAAATTTTTAATATTTTCATATCTTCCTAAAAGACTGCAAAAATGTCCATACTGAAGTGTCAGCCAAGTTCCAGAATACGTATTTTCTTTCAGTTTTTCTTTTTCCAAATAAATAAATAAAAGGCTTCCAGAATATATGTTATGTGCAGTGCAAGACCTGAGGGTTTCGAGAGCAGTGTGTTAAGGATTCAGATCTTCTGTGATATTAGTGGGTTAAGAGTGTCCCCATGTTTCAAAGAAATGCAGTGCCATCATCTTCAAAGTGTAAGAAGTCCAGAAAATCTACTCTACACCCTGCCTGACCCAGATGTGAAGGCAGTACAATCCTTCAACATGTCCAGAAACACCAACTTGGCATGGTGGCACATCTCTGAAGACCAGAATCTCCATGGTACAAACCTTTTAAATAAGATGGCAAAATCTAACGGTGGTGTTGCTGCACACAACGCACAAACAGTATCCGAAAGACAGCAACCACGAGACTTGTTCAACCAACAAGAACTAATATTGGTACTGCTACTGATGATTCTGAGGTGTCGCTTTATTACAACAAGTCACGTACATTCAAACATCTAGTGGGCGCTAGAAATGCAGCACTTGCGTTTCAGCATTGCTTAAAATTACACAACAAAAAGAGAATAAGAAAGAGAAAATGAGGGACAAAGAGTGCCCCATGGAAATCAAACTGTATATCTTCAGAGTTCCCAGCATTCAAAGGGGCCTTTGTATAAGAAAGGCTATCCTATTACACATTCACTAGTGTTCTGAAACAAATGGTAGGTACCAGGTGCCCCAGTATTCAGGTTACTTCCAGATATGGACAGAAACCATACAGTTCACCTTCTAAAATGCTGGAGGCACATGGAACATAAACTGGTTTCTCCTAAAATGAATGACTGACAAAACACTACTTTCACATGGTTTTAGATTGTGGTCCATCGAGCCACAGCTGTCAACTGTCGATGATCAGTACTTGCGTATGGGTCCCATCGACTGCTTGTATGCATCAAAGCGATCACCACCATATGGACCACTACTGCTAGACATGCTCATGTTCATGCCTGACATGTTGGGTGTTACATTCTGCGCATTGCTGTACATTGAACTTGGACCACCCATGCCTGGACCTCCACGCCCCACTACTCCCATTGGACCTCCACTGCCACCCACCCACCTGCAACAAAACAAGTCAAACTTTAGCCCTTCAGCTGGCAATTCATGGTCTGACTGACACTCTAAAGACCACTTAAAGGAATACAGCACCAAACAAGAAATTCTGTGACTGACTGGAACCAATCAAACTGCTGTCACCAACATATGAATCCTTTTTTATGTAAAATGCCTATTTGGTTCCAAGAACTTACGTAATGCCCAGTAATAAAAACATAAAATGAACTCAAAAAGCATAAAAGTTTATTTTTGAATAAAATATCAACACTCTAGAGGCATGAAATATATTACATAAATGAACAAGAGCCTCAGTCCATAAAGTGCAATAGCAGTCAACTGCACCGACTGAAAGACAGAGCTGTGCTGAGCTGAGCTGAGTGTGACTGTGCAACAGCAGGGAAGTGCCAGCTGATGTATATGGCCAACTGGTCTGAAGCAGTCACAACATTTCAAAACAAGAGCATTAAAATGGCGAACATGAAAGGTCAAAATTCCAAACATGGAGACTACCATATTTGATTGTCAATGTCTGTCCTTAATCTTTGGCAAAGATGTTTACTTGCCAGCAAAACCGTGTGTAGAAAGACTCACCTCGATATAACTGCAGAATATCTTACAAACTGTAACTGACTCACAATTAACAGTTCAACTCAAACTGCAAATGAGCGATGGGAACAACCAACTTTGCTTCCTTCAAAAAATGGACCCAGTGTTCTCACACTTCAGGCATCCTTATGAAGTAACAAAAGACCCCTACTGTGACTACATCCACCTGTAACTTAGTACCAGGACTAAACTGTCAGGTTTCTAAGAAATTCAGACTAGCACTTCTTTACAAAAAGCTGTACAGCACGAATGAGTTTTGTGAAAATTTGTTCAGTGACAGTTTACATAAGACTATACATGATTTTCTACTGACACGTCCCATACTTGACTCATTTCAGTGCAGTTTAGCATAGGAGATCTGCACATAATATTACAGAACAACTGCATGTTCTGTGATATATTGTGCAGTGCAAGCCACAATTTACTGATGGTGTACATGTAGTTATGCACGTCTATATACTTTTAGTTCGATACAGACAAAATTCAGCACAAATCCCACGTGTGTTGTTGTGAAAGCTCACACCATGAAAGCCATGCCTTACCTTTTGGAATGGAGACTGAAATGCCCCCAGTCCATCTTCATGTATGACATTCTTTTCTCTAGTCGTTTAAATTTTTGTGCGCTTTTTACTAAAAACATTAACATTACATGAACCAATCATGACTAAATAATTAAAAAAAGTGGTATTTAGTGGGAAATCAGACAGAGATATTTCTCAGTGTCATAAAAAAGCAGAAGCACTGTCAGTTTCTATATACACAAAACAAATTTCTAGAACATGCAAAATTTTCAGTTTCTTTTACTTACATTTCAGTTTGAGGCCCCAATTTTGCTTAGGGGGTTAGTATTTTTGATGTAACTGTTATGTTTGCTATTCTGACAACACACCACTGCAACTGCTAGCACTCTGTCTTTTTCAAGGCCGTATGTCTGTCCTTCTCAGCAGAAAAGCAGACTTAGTACAAGAATGTCCTAAACTCAGTCAGCATACAACTACAATGCCGTTTCATTTGCAAACATACAGGAGGGGTCAGGAGGCACACAGCAGTGCTCACAGGTAAGAATTAACTGAAGGAGGTATTTGTGATCAAGAAATAAAGACAACATGTACCAGTACAGTAAAGGATTTAACTTTGATTTTGTGTTAGCACAAAGAAAGTCTGGGTTTAGTTCATTTTAACACCAATCTTCCTGCTGTGGTGCAAAGAAATGTGTGTAACCCAGTGCAACACACAGAAACGGTAACACTGACAATTAGTAACACTAGCCTTTGTTCAGTTAGTGTAAACACTCCAAGCTTCATGAGAAGCATTGCCTTGTCAGCCCCCCCCCCCC
>Ga0268261_10001041_pt1 | contig 18669 bp, 11 predicted proteins | sample TergutNc150P1_FD_190353 | JGI IMG/M metagenome (GOLD analysis project Ga0268261, IMG submission 190353) | Nasutitermes corniger P1 segment gut microbial community from laboratory colony in Florida, USA - Nc150 P1 (SPAdes) (version 2) | ecosystem: Host-associated > Arthropoda: Insects >...
CCTGTGGCCGCTCGCCTGCCTGTTGTGAGTGTCGTGTGTTGTCAGGTAGAGGTCTCTGCGACGAGCTGATCGCTCGTCCAGAGGAGTCCCACCGACTGTGGTGCATCGTTTTGTGTGATCTAGAAACATCAAGAATATGCGCTCCATATATATGACATTAGTAGCCTAAGGGTTAATGATTTAACCCTTATCCTGCTAACATGGAGAAAATGGTGAGTTAATAATGCCAGCAATTAGCAGATGGGATTTAATTCAGCGTTTAAAGGGTTAAAGGAATTGATTAGTTCATACACATGGAAAGAGAGTCACCATAATTTGAAGAAAGAAAGGACAGAAGGGAAAATGTTGGCCTGGGTACACTGAGGAAGATAACAAAAATCCTTGTTAGGATATTGGTCTTGTCTAGATTCTAAAATAAACATTTCTCAGATATACATAAAGAAGTGCTGAAGTGACCCTCCTTAGTCAGTTTGTAAACTTTCGTATATGAATGTAAATGGCAGTATCTCTAGTTATCTGTAAGATTCTACCTGTACACTGGGGGGTTGAAAGTTGTGCACAACTGGACATCCATGTGTGCAAGAAGCAACAAATGCATTTCTGCCACCTTTGATCAGAAGCCTAAGCATAAACATACTTACTGTAATATCAGGCATTGCATTGTGAAATGTTCATAACAGCTGTAACTGTAGACAGTGATCATGCCACTGGAAAGGGTTTGAGAGAGACAAGCAACAACCAACAGTACTACATACCTTGTGATAAGAAGCCAAGACATAGAGAAAACAAGCAAATGAGGGGAACACACTCCTATGCAAAACAAACATGAGAGAGGAAGCAGCAACGGTTTCAGAAAAGACCCTTGTCGGGCAACTAACATAGTTTAAAATTTTGTTTCTGATGAGAAGAAATTTATACTTTTTTCCCTTTGTATATTTTTCCTTTTTCCTTAGTACGTCTTTGTCTTTGCATCTATTCAATCCCTCCAAGTTGTTAAGACTGATTGCTGGAGGGAACCATGCTGTGTGGGGACATCCAGTGGTGCGAACAGAACTGTACAGTAGGATGGTGGATGAAAACTTCTCAATGCCAATTATCAAACTTCAATTAAAACAGTATAATCTTGGCTGTCACTTTGTTTAATTTTGAGATGCAGTCCAGCCACATTGCCTCATTCTGAGCCCTGCGCATTGCTCAACACCCAATTTGTAGTGAACATTTAGTGTACACATGAGGTGCACATTCATAAAGCAATCCTGAAAAATAGTGCAACCCGCAAAAAATAAGGTAAGCAGAAGGTGCCATATAATATATCAACCTGCAAAAATTTGGAAAATCTAACAATGCTCCCCTGAAAATGTTCTCCAGTTTCTGGTAACAGTTTTAACAACTTCAGGAGTCCAAAAAAGTATTGGAGAGGAAAAATATAAAGATCTATATGCAACAAATCTAAGAAAAGTGTGTGGTGTTAACTGTTCTTAATAGTTGGTGATTTTTGTTAAAAAAAATATATAATTCAAGACAGAAAGTAATATATAATAATTATATATAAAACAATAGAGTGTTGCCCATTACCTTTAAGTGATCTTTTCCGAAACACCCCTGCCATGCGTGCAGCAATGCGGCAAAGTGAGGGAGCGAATTAGTTACAACACAGTCGATACATCCAGGAGCTGGCAACCCTCTAAGTGTGCTTCAAAAGTTCTGACACAATTCCCACATGACACAACACCACATTTCCCTCTACACACACTAACTGTTCACTCCATTTCACTTTTAATTGATAAAAATTGTTCTGGTATTTTATTCTGTTTTATTTTTGCAACAAAATATAAATACACAAAACAGATCTTTGGCAAATTTAAGTTTAGAATAGCTTTAGATTTTGAGACAGGAATAGTAATATGTGCCAGTTTTTTGTTCTGATCTTCTGACCTTGTGATAGTGGCTGGTAACCTGCCCATGTTAAAAACCCTTAAACAAAAACAGAGTTTATTAAAGTTCATTCACTAAATGTTTACAGAATATGAAAAGCTGGCAGTAATGGAACTGATGTAAAAATAAATCTGTCAAAGTAACTACTACTGGGGAATCTTACAACTAGCTACATTGGACAGTGTACCGACAGGAAAACATGTGTATGTGTTCCCCTGGAACACCATACTACACAACTAAACTATGTAGCGCAGCTGAATTGCAATGGTGTTGTTTTCAAACACACAATGTTCACAAGGAGACATATCAATTATATGGTCTGAGCCATGCTATAGCTCTCATTCCAAACACAACACCATCCCAATCACAGTAAATCAGTTACCCGAACTAAGAAGGTTATGCGTTAAAAATGTGTGGTTGTAGGGCGAGCACACTACTTACAGAAGCAAGGTTGCCAACCCCTGCCAGTTATATAGAATTACTGCACAAAAACACTTGTAAAGACAACATCTAATTTTTCTCAAAAAAAAAAGAACATATCTATCAAAGTAACAGAAAATGTTTGAAAGATCACAAAGGTAGTAAAAAACTTATGAAACCCAATTTAGTACAACTACTAAACTGCACTCATGTCCCCTACAGATGTCTACTTGTAGAAACATAGTTCTGTGTAGATTATCCAGCAAGGCATGGCTGTTGCATGGAGATGCAGGCTAAATTGGTATTCTACTCAAAACATCAGTTCAAATGAACAGACAGTAAGCAATGCTGGATATCTTTCTCATACTTCAGGCAACCAATATTGGCATTTAGTGATAATAAAAAAATTAACCCCTGACATATAACACTCAGCTGATCTATGTGGCATGTTGGCTACCCTCAACATGTGCTCCTCACCAGAGAAGCGAAAGGACAGAAGTGAGGCATAAGAAGTACACAGACATACAACACCATTTCTTTGTCGTTAGATAGAACAGTGAAAGCAATTACAGAGAAAGCAATTTTACACCCCACAGCTGAGTCTTGACACTTGCTGCTCAACAGTTTCCCTTGAATAGCCAGCACAAGTGAAGGTAAGGTCATTCATCATGAACTGTCAGGTTATTCCCTCCGGTGGCATGAAAGCAGAGCACGCACACATACACATGTCATCACATTCACCTTCATTTGTCGTTATGACGTTATAATTTTCAAGAGTCGCTTAGAAACAATACAAAAGCAATATTTAGTTTCTGTGTTCTCACTTATATCCCTTTGTTTTGTGGTGCAGCCTTCAGTTTGTACATAATCCCAGGCCCAACATACACCATAATGTACCTGTAGATTAGCCTCAGTATAAACTTCTACTACCAAGTATCAGTTCGCATAAATATACTGAATCGAAAGCTGGCAGATGTAAAGATTCTGAGTCTAGGTAACCTGGAATTTGTAAATGGATATGCTTAAATGCATTGCACATTCAGTACTGGATGCAGTTTCTATAATATAATTTAATTCAGTTTAAACCTTTCCATGGACAAAATATCTGAAGGACTAAATGAGTTTGCACTGTTGACTGTTTGAACCATAGACTATTCACTGACACTACATCAACTGCAATAAATCATTTTGAAGGAGATGAATGGTTATGTAGCAACAGACTTGTCCTACTTACAAGGCACGAGCCCAGCATTTTTGTAATGACACTAAGAAAATCCACACAAACCAAGATAAGAAGGGTGGGATACAAAACGTAAACCTCTCTAATATAAGTTGGGTGTGTTAATGCTTGATAAAATAGGCCTAGTGTGATTTTACTGTAATATGATAGTCTGAATTGGAAAACAATTTCTGGTTTTGAAAATAAATGTTTAGACTTATTATAATTCAAGTTGTGTCATGAGCACAATGTAATGTTTGCATTTAGTCATTAATTTTGCCTTATCAACTGCTTAGCTACTAAGTGTCATCAGATGCAGATTATGCATGAAGAAACGTAAGCACAGAAGACCTGTTTTCGGATGGTATCAGCATTTCCCTGGAAAATCTGAGAAAACCTATGAAAAACCTCACTTAGAATAACTCAACTTCTAGTCGACATTTGAACCAGACCTGACAAATTGCACAGTGTTTGTTATGGAATATAATGGAGTTCACTAATGATCCTTCTTTATAAAGATGGGAAAGACTATTAACAGTTCTGTTCAAAGATGGTTGTGGAATGTGCTTATGCAAGCTTAAGTGGAGACACACATGTGTATGTATTTGAATTCACTACATGTACACCATATGCAACGTTGCTTGGGACATACTGATATGGCAAAGAAACTGAATTTCTTAGTACACAGTGTTGTTCAGCACATTTGCAATATGGACCATATCCATAATAGTCCATTTAAGACTTCAAAAACTAATATGTACCCTAAGTGTGAACTTGGGGTACATATGCAAACCAAGACCACAGGCCATGTAATCTGAATTTGTTAGTAAGGTACACCAATTGGAAACCACATTACAAACTTATGTTAACAATAATTTAAACTTAACTGCATTTTGTCCCTGTTACCCATCATTTTATTTGTTACATACTACAATACGAAGAATAACAAATCCATAGAATATGTTCAGTGTTAAAGAGTTGTATTTTTTAAAACAATACTTCAAAACATATCAAAAAAAGAAAGATAAGAACACACACACACAAACACAAAATTTGCATTACTGAACTTCTGCACCACCTTTGTGACACAAGTAATATCTCCACCTAAACACATTCCAGCATTTCTGGATTTAGGGTTTCAATAGCTGTCATAATCTTGTTCATTAATGTTTCAGCACTGTCATTCAAGCATAACAGATCCAAAACTGCACCTTTTGTATAACCCCCAAAGAAAGTCAAGGGGCATTAAACATAGGGACCAAAGAGGCCATGAAATAAGGCCACCTCTTCTCATCCAAGAAATGGAAACTCTTTCAAGTACAACAGCACAAAGTTACAAAAATGGAACACATGAATGTGATGGTAAATTCTCAAGTTTTACCACTTTTCAAAATCGTTTCTCTATCTCTTTTTTGTGCTCCACTGAATTGTACAATTATTTACTACACGTACATGTAATGTTGCCAGCATTGATCATTGACCATGAATCTACTACAATGCAATCATAAATTAAATTTCTATTCCTGAAGGTGAAGAAATTCCTGACATTAAAGAAGCCATGTAGCAAATGCCACTACAGTGTTACAATGACAGTCAGCATTGGGCATCGACAAGTAAAATGTACTCCTAATTACAGCAGGAGCTTTGTATATCCATCACTCAAAGAGTTTTGACTTCATCATAGGTGGTTGATACTGCTCATATGTGGATATACCTACATTTGATATGGGCAGGTACAGAAGTGGAGCTAGTGTCTCAAATTCTGGCCACCATATCTCCACACAATGCTATCCATTACAAGAAGGAGATACTGTATAACAAACTTCATGGTATGCAGCTATTTTAGCTATTGCTATTGAAACCTGAAGGCTCATAACCACATTTATAAAAGCTTACAAAAATGATCCACACCACTCAGTGTTTTTAGGCCGCACTGCTTTAAATTTGTCCCCTGCCCTCTTCCTTTTGCCCTTGTGCATAACCTTGATACCACCCTCACCTGATTAGCCTCTTGTTTCCAAAAGACAGTCTACAACCGTTCAACAAGGTCCTCAAAGAAAATGTAGTCTTGGCTAGTAATTTCATTGTGCAGAATTCTGTTTTGGCTGAGAGTCAGCTACAGGCCCATACTCTGTCACTACTCAACTGCATGATGATGGCCTGTGGAGGTCACAGGTGTAGTTACATAAAGGGGTTGAAATTAAATTTCTTGTCACCATTTTTCATATTATGATGTGTTCAGTGACCAGTATGATCACAGCATTATGTAAACTTACTGTCTGCTCCGGCTGTGGATGTCTGTTCTGTTTATTTTGATGTGGCAGCCAAAAGGCTTGAACATTGCCTTGATCACTATGTTTGATGTGCAAGGAAGTTACTTTGTTTAGTTTTACCAGTTTTTTTTTTTTTTTTTTTTTAGCTTTGCATAAGTCATTACACATCTCCCATTCACCTGGGGTTGCAACAAATTAAACAGGGGCAACAAGTTCATCTTCTCTCCTTCTAGTTATGGTGCAAATACATCCTATCCAGACCCCTTCTTTTTATACCATTTTTTATATGATGAAATTTAAAGATTATGACTGAACATGACCACCATGTCACAAAGACATGATATAAGGCTCTAGGCAATTTGGATCTTGCCACTAGATGGAGGTGAGCAACCAACTTCATGTTTTGACCAACCTCCCACCACGAAGGTAACGTCCAGCAGCCATCTGACTCAAATGATGGACAGAAGGCTAAATAAGCCTCAGGGGTATTTCACAGTCGTACCGTGCATCCTGATATTATCAAGTCTTTTATTTATCCAACTGAATGCACCACTAGATTAAAATTTACATTAAAATTTCACATTAATATGCTCCTACATGTTTCAGTTAACAAACCATCATCAGGGAGCTTACTACTGTGCTTTGCTAAAGTTATGTTTATTAAAATAGTCAGTTAAAATATGTCATTATGAATTTAGTGTGGTCGTGTGGCTGCATAATTGCCCATTCCTATTGTTGTGTGTGCTGTATGCGGTGCGTACAGCATACACACCAATAGGACTGGGTAATTATGCAGCCACATGACCGCACTGAATTCATAACAACGTATTTTAACTGACTATTTTAATAAACATAACTTTAGCAAAGCACAGCAGTAAGCTCCCTGATGATGGTTTGTTAACCGAAACATGTAGGAGCATTTTAATGTAAAATTTTAATGTAAATTTTAATCTAGTGGTGCATTCAGTTGGATAAATAAAAGACTTGATAAGCCTCAGGGATATTTTGCAGTTAGGAAGACAAGAGTCCTTACATTCAGTCATCTTTCTGAACGAGATATTATAACTCATAAAATATGTAAAGTAAAGTTAAAAAATCCAAAATGGCTCATATACTTACAAACCCATTAGTGTTACTACTACACAATTCTTCACATTAAATGCATGCTGCTACATCTACCAGTCAGGATAATACAAAGACAAATAGTCCTTCAGTTCAGTCCTTGAATAGAAAGTCCTTTCATCCTAAGATCATGTGGCTTGAAGCACCACAGAACTACATGACCAATGGCCTACAGCGCATAGGCCCACCATGCCTCTTTCTCCTTACAACTAGTAGTAAAATAGACACCAAACTCACCTGTGATGCTGCAGAGGAGCCGTAATGTGGGTGCATCTCCTGAGTACTGGTTAATCATGCCCTTGTTGGCAGCCTGAGGTACAGGTATTGTAAGGGTGATTGGTTTGTGAAACTTGCGTCTTCGAGGTTCCACCGTTACTATTGGTGACACAGCAACACGATTGCCCAGTAACTTTGCTGCCAGTTCTGCTGATATTGGCTGTGCCTAAAAATCATGCCAAATTATGTAGTAAAATTGTACATGGGTAAGGGAGACCAGCAATTTGCCAGCAAACTTTTCCACAACTACACTCATCAATAAAATACGTATTTCTGTCATATCAGGGGCTACTAAAGTAACAACCTGAGTTAATTGGTATGTAGTCTCAACAAAAGGAAGGATAAACTGAACTAAGTAAATGTTATGGTATTATTATTATTATTATTATTATTATTATTATTATTATTATTATTATTATTATTATTATTATTATTATTATTATTACTACTATTACTATTACTACTACTACTGTCATATCATCTATGTTGTAGGCAAGTTTTGAGGTGTGGACAAGAATACTGATGTCCGGTTCGCAAAGAAATTATGTTGTATCTACTGTACAGGATTCATAGCATAGAATTGGCAGACTGTGTACAGCAAACTCTAAAGGACAGTGGAGTCCTCAGGGCCTAGTTTATGGTACTAACATAGCATAGGCCTGTAGGAACTGAAAAATTACACAAAACCTTAGGATTGCCAGTTTAAGAAAACTGGTAAGAATATAAGCCTGAAATTGTACAAAAATGGAGAAGACTCTAATAAAACTATGTGTATGTTCACAGTCAATATACCCTTACAGCAATCCATCAAACAGTGGTTAGGTGACTGAACAGTTTACTTTGATTTCAGTCCCTGCACTCAGAAATTTTTGCATTTTCATTGGCTATATAATACCAACATTGTTGACCAGCAAACTGACATAATTTAAGTTTTTAAGGAAATAAGACCATCGATGACAGTGTGTAGAATAAACAAACCTGTTTTAAGAAATATTAATATTATACACAACAATTGCCTAATTTAGATATACTGTGAATATCATACTAGAACTTACCAGATATATATAAATTTGGAAAATCTTCTCCACATATAATTTTACCTAAAAACAATTTATATTTATAAATGGGTACTTCTTATATACCACACTTAACTACAAACTAAATAAATTCTCCAAGGAAGATTATAATCATTTTAAACTCCTTAATATTGCTGCATATTTTAACATTAAAACTAGTATGTCATTTTACATCAGCACTCTTTGTTAGCAGTAATACAATAAGCAACATGTACTCTACACATTGCAGTTGAGACCTAATTCTATTACAAATATTTAATGCAACTATAATATTTCTACTTTTTATGATACTATATGGCCTGAAGGTGGCCTTGATTGGTTGCAACATGTTGCCTTATTAATATGATTAATTAATACTAACATTAATGAACATAGTACTGTTTGCAGTTCAAGCAATCAGAACTGGATGTAAAATAGGATTCACTTATGAAGATGAACACAGTTAAATTAAATATCACCAATTTACAGTGTGTTTACTTAGAGAATATACAATAAAAATTTAATGTTACAGGAATGCATTCATTCCATTGAATTAAGGACAGTTTAGTAGAGGTTTGAATGAAAATTTGGTTTTATATGACAACTTTGTATGTCCAAGTTGAACATGCCTTTTACATATTACATTTTAATTGTACATTTTTATGTAGCAACAAGCTAAATTTTATGTAGAAAACTATAATAATATATAATGATAATGTAAACAAATGCCTATTACTACAAGTGCAGTTGGAAATAATAATAATAATAATAATAATAATAATAATAATAATAATAATAATAATAATAATAATAATAATAATAATAATAATAACAACCAATTTATTTGTGACATAACATTTACCTTTAATCAGGGAAATGGCTGGTTTCTTAGTCAACTAACCAACTAACTAAGCAGTAGAATCTGCCTGGCATATTTGAGTTATTAAGTTGGCAAAGATATTCCATTTTATGAAACGCAAACATAAAATATGCTGTTACAAAATGTCAGTAATAACAAAGTTTATAAAGGAATAAATAAAGAAAATTTCATTTGTCGTCTGAAATAAGGACAGTTCATTCAGCATGCTTTCCACTTCAGTCAACAGTGATGCAGAAAGTTGCCAACTCAAACCAAATTCTGGCTTAAAAAATCTGGAATAATTTTAGATACAAATAACTGATTATAAACAGTGAACAATCTGAATATGGCAGTAGTAGAAAATGTATTATCAGCTATTTACATCATTTTACTATCACGTGAGGTCAGGCTTTTAAATTAATCAATCAATAAAAGAAAATAAACAGTGTTTCAATACATCACAAGGCGATTACCCACAACAAACTACATCCAATTGAGGGTAAATTAAATATGTATGGACATAGATACATATGTACATATTCATATATGTTTACAGCATATATGTAGGTGCATGTACCTTGTAAGTACATAGGCACAAACATATATAAGCATGTATGTATGCATACCTAACCATAATTTTATTACAGATTAATGATATTTAGAAATCTCTGACTTCCCCTCAAAGACATGTGTGTGAAGAAAAACACTTACCTTTTTGATTTGCTAATGAACATTCCACTTCAGTTCAGTGTTTATCAGCTGATGTACCTCTCATTACAAATGCATACCAACAAGACTCCAAATTATGCACTCTGTGACTAGTACACAAACTTTACCAAGGGGCCCTGTACTTTCAAAATGTCACACAGTTTCACAATGCACACACAAAGTTAATTTAATTTATGCACACAATAAAAGTATAGCTTTCCCTATTCCAATTTTGATGAAACTCACAAATGCTCGATGACATCTCCCTACAAATATACAAATGATACAAATCACGCAACACAAGTGGACAGTACAAATGGAAATTCACTTACTCCTTCAAATAACACATGGGTTTCATTACACCTACCTTCACAGAACCCACAATCACTCAACAGATTACTGTGAACATGTTCTGTACTGAATTTTATCAAATCAGACAACAAATGTAAAAAGTAATAGCAAGAATTAATGCACCCCCTCAAGTAAAGTGCAGCTTTCATGACACCAGTTTTTCAAAAGTACAATGTATTCAGTCTAAACACAACTGTTGTTTGAAGACTTTCAGACAATGCAAAGAAGAAATGTGCTATAACCATCTACATGTACAAACTGAAGTGAGTCTCATACATTTATATAAAAATGAACTTTAAGTTCTAAAAAAAAATTAACATTTGGATCACATAAACATTTTAACTCCAGTGACACATTCCAATATACAAATAGAACAACCAAATTAAAACACCGACCTAGTCAAGAAATTTCTACATTCCAACATGAGACCAGTGCTTACAAAAAAGTGCCTATAATTTCCCTACATATAAATTTTAAACTCATTATTTACATATTATCATCATTTCAGTCTTTTTACTTTTACAAAATTGTCTATAAAAATTCTTATTCCCCAGGCTACTTACCTATATTATGTACTTTTTATATAACAATAAATCTGTAAGGTTTAGAGATCTCAAACCACTCAAGTGTGAATATTTCCATTTTATTCTTGTAGACGACCTGATGATGGCTATAATTCTATGGCAGAAACATGTAGCTGTTTTTGTGCAGTAAACAAACAATTGTGTTTAGACTAAATACATTGTACTTTTAAGTGTACTGACGACACAATGCGGATAAATTACATTAAACACCAACTTTTATAAAAATCACAAATGTTCAGTACACTTATGTGGAAATTTTTCATACTGAATTTTAACCAGATGGGTTATTAAATACACACAGTGTGAATAGAAATTCATTTATAATCCTAAATAAAGTGTGGCAGTCACTGAACCACTTTCATAAAACTCACAAATTCTTGACAACTGTTTGAAAAGAACTCCTATAACGAATTTTATGAAAACCTAACAAATCATTTAGTCACTGATGCTGGGTTACAGCCAGATGGATGAATCCTTCACTTCCAGATCTTCTATGGCCATTAAATATTTATTTTTTAATGAATGTAAAAACTATTGACAAACGATATTATAAATGTTGTGTGATAAGCAGTTAATCTTTTGTGGTAAAACGTATTAATATAAAATTCTTAAGACCTGTGTGAGTTATTCGGTTTTGTGTATGCAAATTACTTCAAAATAATTAGGATCTGCACATAGTACAGCACCTTATCTAAGTTTAATAAAATTATCTGTGGTTCCTTCTAAAATGATGTCTGTCAGGCAGTCTATTCTAGACAAGAAACCTGGCAGTACAGAAAGTAGTTATAATATTTAGTTTCCTCTTTAATATTACCTAACAAATCACTGAAATTTGGGAAAGAGTTAAATCATAACATGTTCAAAATATGTACGAAAGTTTTTATACATTAAAAATTACAAACTTTGAGATTATATTTGCCAACCACCAAGTTACTGGACTCTATATTAGTTGACATTATGCAAAGAAGCATATGAAAAAACTGTGTAATTACTAATTTAAAATTTCTATTAAACTCTATATATGGATGGCAGTACTACAAGCATAATGGGTAATAACATATTCCAGAACTTCCTGCCTGAAGAAATAAAGGTACAAGTAAAGGTGTCCCTCTATTTAATTAAGCACCATGCCATGAAAAGGTATGGATGACTGCAGTGGTCAAGGCATTCTTAACCTCGGCATTGGACAGACATAAGTGGTTAGCTTCAGTCCAGAGCTGATCTACCCCCATTAAAAAAAAAAAAGCCTGGTACTAAGCAAAACTCAAGGATCTCACAGCAGCCTTGCTGAAAATTCAGAAATCCAAGAAGAGAAGATTCTTCCTGACCCTGAGATGAAAGTACCACAATCCTTCAAAATATCTGCAACTACCTACCAATTAAAATGGCATAAATTCCATGCCAGGCACTGGACACCAATTCCCCCGCTTCCCAACCCATAACCTAGTTACTATACAGACTGAGACAAAACCTTTTCTTTTTTTCATTGCAATAGATGATCAAGCATACTCGTAATATTATAATCTTCTCAACAAAAGCTAAAGTGTTATTTTATTCCAATAATATGGTCATGCATTTTTCATTACAGAGTGGACATAATTCAATATATCAGAGAGAAACAAGATTTTCATACATTTATGATGTCATCTCTAAGACATTAAACGTCAAAAATAACACTTTTCTTTTTCAAAACAATTACAGATGGACTTTTTTTTTTTGCATTTCAAGGTCAAATTTAAAGTTGCTTGATCTCTACAATTTTTTTTCCAAAATAATAAACCAGTTATGACAATTATTGGTACAGGCAACTGATCTGCACTCCAGTGCACTTTGATTTAGGTATCTAGGCCAAAAGTGACCAAAGTTACAGCCATTACAAGGTGACAAATTTGATAAAAGCTAATTCTGGAAATTTAAGACCACCATTAATAAAAACCATTACACTTCCAACTCAAAATAGAAAGGATTCTTACAACCATGACAATAACTCTGTTACTTTCATGCAACTCAATGGAGGTTGGTTTGTTCTGTTTATTTTGCATGAAATGACCGGAACATGGTTTTGCTTTGTGGTAAGAATTAGGAGAAAGGAAGGAGACACTGCAGGGCAAACAGCACACAAGCAGGCTCGATGTAGCATTCATCATGATCAAACAAAAGTGCCAAAAGCAAAACACAAGCAACAAAAACTAGAAAATGAGAGTAAAGAGAGCAACTGAACAGTACCATAAAACAATAAGAGCACTAAGAAGTACATAGTGCTTGTTGGTTGTTGAAATGAGGAAGAAGCCAAATATTCCACAGAGCTAAAATATTCTTTGAAACATCTGTATGCACACAGTGAATGCAACAAGAATGTAATCACCGAACAGCTTCTTCCCTTGCTCTCTTTTAATCTTCCGCCCAATAAAGTTAGTTAAACATCGCAGCAAAAGTTGTGAGTGCCACATTTCGAACCATGCTTTGCTTGTTGTTGAACCCTGGGGTTTCTGAATTGACACCAATCACCAAGTCATTCATAGTTTAACTAAGTTTATTGGGCACTCAAAAAAACCTGTGTACATATAAATATTAATATGTGCAATGGCAAACCAGTGTTCATTGTTAATAACAGTCAGTGAAAAGAAGCACAAGCCATACATTAGTACGAGCCACCTAGCTCACTACCATCTAATTGCATCACCAATGAATGACCAGGATGCAGAATTATCATGTACAAATACAATTATTCTCCATCTCCTGCTGTAAATACAAAAATGTTATTACAAGTTTAAAATTTTTGTAGTTATTATAAATATTTAATTACATGCCATGGCTAAAATAGTAGCCTGTGGTCAAATTTAGCTAGGAGTACTACTCAAAAATTATATTTAATGAATAGTGACTTTTCTAAAAGGGTATTTTCTAATTTACATTGATTTGCTAGAACAATAACAATGTTGTTTAAATTAGTCAATGTTTTTGAATTAACGTATTATTCATAACTGCAAATTTCTGACTAAACATCAATTTTAAAAAACTGTCCCTGCCAACCCAAAAGTGTAACCCATTACTAGAAGTGAAATAATTTAGTCATTTAGAATAGTATGTTGCTTTAAAGTTGTTATTCAGAGAATTTTTATCACATTTGTGACAAATGTAAATGAGCAATAAGAAAATTCCAGTCATTCCACATCACGCGCAAAATGTTCTTAAGCTAAATTGTGCTTCCTGATCATACATGTGTTATCCTTGTGATTCTTCTCATGCAAAGTTGTGGGGAAACAACAAGCATTAGATGACTTTGCAAATAGGGTAACACAATTTATGACTTCCAAACTCTTCAAGCCTTTCTAAACTTAGAATTTTTAATTTCTCATTATTTTAAACTGAATCACTTCTGTGGGGCTTGCTAACAATTCTTCCACATATTAAGAGACATTTCTGGGTTCAACAAAGCACAGCATTTATTATTATTATTATTATTATTATTATTATTATTATTATTATTATTTTTTTTTTTTTTTTTTTTTTTTTTATACAGAGCAAATTCTCACCTAGCCTAACATGCTTACTTAAAATATATGTCAAAGGGAAATAAACTTTGTAGCTGTAAAATCTGGCAACAGTGTTAGGTGGTAGGGTGGGTTCTGCACATTCTATAGTATCGGTATTTTGGGTTCATTGCGATGGTGTGCAAGGACCAAAGGCAGCAGGTAGTTGGAAAGCAGAGTCAGCAGGTCAAGGAAATGTTCAGTGAAAAGAAAGGCCTAGGTGTCTGGTGACTAGTGGATGTACAGCAGATAACGGTGGATCTTTGCAGAGAGTAGCAGACCTGATATATATCTATGTTCAGAGGCTGTGGAACATCACTAATTTGTGACTTAAACAAACTATATTGTTCCATAGATTTCGCGGGCAAGTAATGAGATATATGTGTTTGTGTGTGTGTGTGTGTGTGTGTGTGTGTGTGTGTGTGTGTGTGTGTGTGTGTGTGTGTGTGCGCGTGTGTGCGTGTATGCGTGCATGCATGCGCGCCCACACGCACACAGCAAAACCAGAAATATGTTCCTTTGTTTGTATGTGACAGTGTGTGTGTGTGTGTGTGTGTGTGTGTGTGTGTGTGCGCGCGCGCATGTGCCCGCTAAAACCCTTTACAGTGGAGCACCGCGTATATTCTCGGAGATAAGGGACTGCCTGACAGCTAGGACAGTAACAACTTCAAGTTACAAAATCCCTCAGACATATTCATATAACAGATGGTTCTATCTCATTTTATTAATATAACTTCAAGTACACTGCAGTTTTTCCATATATTTTTAGATAAGGACATTTGGGAACCACCTTTCTTATCTCTCTGATGGTCTGCAAAATACATTTTTAAACCTTGCTCTTTAACATTTCTTTATACTATCAAATCTGGTCGTACTGACAACAGGCCTAATTCACAATATTTTCAACGCTTGAAGAAAAGTCCTAATTCAGCCTGAGTAACAACATGTGAAACATGCAATTAAACCAAGTCCCAACTTGCAAATTCATCCTACTGTTAATTTTAATACATGAACCGTGCATCTTGTATAATTTTTATTATAACCAACAAATGCATTTGTTGGTTGTAATAAAAATAATAAAACAAATAAAATATCATCCTACTGTCTTAATTTACAGATTATCTATAAACACTATGTAATTATTTGTCCTAACTTTGTACCATATTGTATTATTTATACATCATAATAAAAATAATAGTCACAAATATGAACTATTATAATGATTAAATCATAGAAGAGGGTGGAGTATGTCCAGAGCACACACAATGCTGTGTTAGCAGGACCCTCAACCACTGAAGATAAAAGTTCATGCACATATACCTTCCCTGCTGATGCTGACCCTGTTTGTGGGTGATGGCATGGTGCCAATCACCAACAACAGAGTTAGTATCTACTGTACTGCTCTAGTTGCTGCAACTGCTGTAGAACTACTGAACAGGAGCAGAGTATATAGCAAGCACATGCATGATGTCATCAGCTCTTCTAAACTAGTCTTTTATCCATTGGCTAACAGCAAACTTTTTATTCATCTAAAATCCCAAGGTTTGTTCCACTTATGCCCTCCTAATCAATCTGTGCTAGCCTCAAAACATATTACATAGGCAAAAAAGTCATTCACTTTTATGGGGTCTTCCTAAATTTTGGTTGTAACTGATTTCTTTAACTTGAACTTTTATAAATGAGACATATTTCCTGCTGCCACTGGCTGAGAGTAGAACCTAGACATGACACTGGATATGAAAATGATATTAACATGACAAACTTTAAGTTTCCCTGGCATGCCATGCAGACATATGGAAGTGGAGGTACAACTCCACCCACCTCAGCACTAGGTTGGGGTGAGCAGTCAGCTTCACACTCCTGCTGATTTACCGCACGGGGAAACAGCCCCTGTTACCCTCTGATTAGAAGGCTAGTTTGGCCCCACAGCCAGTCTTCATGATGTGCGGAAAAGAAAAATCTCTTACCCCCGCCGGGAATCGAACCTCAATTCTTCATTTGTCCATCCAATAGTCCAGTCACTCTACTGACTATGCTATCCTGTCTCCCTACATTAATGGATATTGGTGCAGTATGTGTGATGAAGCAAAATGATGTCACATATTTCTGGTAGGGACCAGTGGCAGACATTTGTGAACATGATTATGAAGCTTGCATACAATAAACGGATGGTTACACCTGCAGAGTGATTAATAACTTCTCAAAATTGACTCATTTCCATGGATTTATTTAGTTAGACATGGAAACTGGATTGGTATCATGTATCTTAGGCATTTTGGTAATTTTATGTGACAGTTGCATCTTAGAGACTCTCCTCCTTTAAAGGTAAACTCACTGAAAGATGATTCACCCAGATTTCACAGATGAGGCCCTGGAAACTGAGTCATCGTAATAGAAGCTAATAAGTCTGGTGAAGAGAAAGTGTTAACACAAAGTTTAGATAAAGTTACGTAAGATTTCAGAATTTGTTTCATTTTCTCAATTACCTGATGACTGAAACTAATACATATTAGACAACTTTCAAATCATTAAGAATGCTGTCTTCTGATAGTAACACAGTACACCAAGGCCTTGATGTATGCCAAAGTCATGTTCCTGAAAGAGTGTGTGTGCGAATAAAAAAGGTGTAGATTAAAAATGATTTTTGCATCAGCAATAAGGGGTTAGTGTAAGAGAATGGAGCTAGCTAAAGGATGTTATGCCAAAAATGAAGGGATATTAAGAAGTGATGTAAATTGGTAAGATACATTAAAGCAAAAAGGTATAAAACCAACAGGCATACAACAAGGCCTATGTGCATAGTCTGCCAGAGAGAAACGACCCACCACACTACACTGCATTAGCTCCCAGCAGATAGCAGTCTTAACATTCACTGCCAAGAAAACCTATTTCAAAACAGCATATTCAATTCAATTATGTCTAATCTAATCATGTTCAAAATAAACCTAACACCATGCAATTTGAAGACCTTATGTATCAGCCACCTTCTTTGTGCTTATGCCAAAGTATCAGTTTATTCCAGAAGAGCTCACACCATGCTATGTGTGCTTTATGTCACTCTTTATCCCATTAAGGAAAAAAATAACTGCTCAAAAAACACATTTGCTGACACCTTTACTTAATATTGTCTAGAGTAATAAAAACCTGTATACATAAAGATGGTTTTTTTTATCACACACAGTGTGAAGAATACTTTTCAAAAATATAAACATTTATTCAACCGAAGCGAAAGTACCGTTTCCTGAATAATGCAAAGCTATCAAAAATTCATGTTCTACTTACACCACTAATGATTTTCGCACTTAAAGATCACAAGTGTCACAGTGTCGTCTTCTGGGTTATGATGCTGTGCAGGCTTTGAGTGTCATAACCCACAAGATTATAATATATATCTTCATCACTGTGAAAGTATCAAATTTTATCACAAGTATCATTACTAAGATTAGGTTCAAAGCAGCCTTACTGATGCAGACCAAAACATAAAGCAACAGTGCAACTGAAGGAAGATATCTAAAATATAAAAATTTACTATGCTTTAAAAATTTCTACATGATTCAAAACATCATCAATTCATCACTGCTACAAATATGGCTCTGATCTAAAGCCATACAGCTAGACAAAAGAAATGCAAACTACTTAGTCATATTAATCCTATGTGTACATACTGGACAAGAGCAGCAGTGATATATACATTGCAGACAACTTGAAATGCACTGTGACAGGAGCAACACACAAAAGGGATACCAGTGCACAGTCCCATGACACAGTTAACAATGAGAATCTTGGGTGCACAGCAGCCCCTTCACAACACTATCTGCCCTCCCACAATTCAATTTGACTCATCTCAATAATATGTACACCTAAATGTTATAAAACATAAGCCTCATAAAACTATCAGCCCTCTTTTTTCGATTTAAAAGAATTATTACAATTACTTGTTCACAAATGTCATGATTTTCATCTGACTTTACACTACTTAACCCTTCAAATCTGAACACAAAGCTTGCAGAATTTTGCTACATAATTCCCACTCGTTGTATTAACATACCTATTCAGTGCCAATCACCTCAAAAATTGATGCACCATCACTAAATAATCTAGTAACTGATAAGTCTCAAAAAATCATACATTTCATTTACTAAGAAATCTGCTCCTACTAGACTGTCTAAAACTTCTTTGACAGTGCATCATTAGCACGTAGTGACACAGATCATTCCGTTATTGTTAGCAAGTTACCAGATTCTGTTTTCAAACACATACTGGGCACTAGACTATGGGCAGGACAACTGAGTTTCAAATCCCAGCAGCAAGAAAAGTTCTCCCCCCCCCCCCCC
>Ga0268261_10001043_pt1 | contig 18635 bp, 8 predicted proteins | sample TergutNc150P1_FD_190353 | JGI IMG/M metagenome (GOLD analysis project Ga0268261, IMG submission 190353) | Nasutitermes corniger P1 segment gut microbial community from laboratory colony in Florida, USA - Nc150 P1 (SPAdes) (version 2) | ecosystem: Host-associated > Arthropoda: Insects > Digestive...
GGGGGGGGGGGGGATAAAAAGGTACAGCAAGTAACCCCATAATGATTAACAGTCAATGCATGAGAAGCATCCTACAAAGAGGTGAAAGGCTAACCCACTCCACCAGCTGGCATGTAGATATCTGACCTGTAACTGATATTTTTCAGTTTATGTAAGTTCGTTAACTAAACGTGAAGTTAGGAAAGTTAATGGCATCAACCCTCACACCTTAAATGTGACACTCTAGAGACTACATACTGTTTCCTGATGACATAGGACGAAAGAAAATATTTCCCTGTTTATGACTGTCCCCAAGGGGTATTGCGGGGGGGCTACAGATCATGCCCAGTGGCCAGCCAGCACTTAGGTCACTGTCATTAACCAGTTGAAAAATTCCTGCAATTTCTGGCCTCCATGTAAAATGCATGCACATGTAATAATGTAATGATCTAATAAATTAGTAAACCGTCCTCACCAAATTTAAAAACTTGTACACAACGTTGGCTGATGAGATCACTGCAGCCTGTAAGTAGGTATTATCCCATATCAAGAAACTCACAAGGTATGGTTTTTGTTTTCTGTGACATATTCAAGGCATAAACTTATATTAAAGATTTACATATATATAAAATTATACAAGAGTTACATAACATTAATACGTGTACTTTAAGGAAAACATAATTTACTCAAACCTTTCATAATGTATCAATAATTAAATTTCGTAGCAAATGAAATAAACAGAACAGTGAATTAAAGCAATAGCTTCAGTCTTACCAAATTCTATAACATCCCTTAAAGAGGAAAGCTCAGTCTCATCCCAAGTGCCTTCCTGTGCTGTATGATGCAACTCAAGCTGTTGAAGAGTGCACTGCTGGCTGCTCCAATCCAATGTGTGTCCAATATCTGCCACATCTTCTTACAAAATATCTTCCACATCTCTCGTATGCCAAAATGTACGAAAGAGGAAAACCTGTTTCCTTAGTGACATCCAGAATAAATGTTACAGTTTTGTTGAAATCATCACAATGTTTTGTAGCATGGTCCCTTTTTGACCTGGTCACCACTTACAGGCACAGCACAGTGCATGCAAAATATTCCCTAATTTCTTTTTCTTCACGTGCATCTTCATTGACTAGCCCCACATAAATTACCACCAAGTCACATCCCATGGCATATACACAATGCTTCAGTCCATAATGCACGAATATTATACACCCCTAAAATAAAGGTTAACACCCACATACTGTATTTTCAGGAACATATGATATGCTTTCTTCTCCAGAAAAATGTGTAGAAAATTATCCTGTCTTAGTCTGGAGGTGTGTCAATATGACCTTGACAGCAACTCAGATCCCCACACTCACTGGCAGGATACACGTGGTAATCATGATTCATCCTTGGTGGGAGAAAGAGCTGTGATGTTCCTTGTGCGAGTTAATCAGCAGCACGCAGTGCCACTGAGATCACTAAACAGCAATTTGTTCTTGGAACAGATGAGGGTTCTAAACAGCCATTTGTTTTTGGACCAGATGAAGGTTCTTGTATACTGTAGATTTAAATCAAATGCCACTTTGCAAAGCAACACAGTATCAGTTACAGCACTCAGAGGTATTTTGGTCCACCCCAGCCCACAAAATATGTGAATGGATGACCAATGAGGAAAAATTAAAAAATGTGGGGAAGAATAAACACTGTTCACAAGCATATTTCACAATGGGCTGCCCTGGAATCAGAGGTGAAGATCTGGACAAGACGACAAAAATAGGTAATTCCTGTGATCAGTTAATGCCCTCGATGGAAATGATGATGATGCCGTGCTTAAAAAATGTGATCAGATAAGAGCAACAGCAACAATGAGCATGACTGTTGTAGTGGAGATTTTAAGGAATTATATAAACAGAAATGTCATACTGCACTACCTTTTTGCTGAGTAAGTATTTCTGAATTGGAAATTCAGATGTGTATCAATCAATGCCGCCATCCAGATTGGCCTCCTAATTCTTTGACTGATGATTGCGAAAATGTGGCAACTAAGGCAAGATGCAGCTGCAATGGGTCCATGCATTGGAACTACCGTATTCTGGCAGCAACTCTGATGACAGACAAAATAGGCATTTTTTTTTTTTTGCAAATTTCAATGAAAGAGACTGAGCAGGGTTCTTGCGTATTATGGATGCAACACAGCATCTTCTGCAAATTCACCAAACTCAGACTTTTGCAGGTATCATTGTCTTATGGCATTTGAAAGAATTCTCCACACATTAACTCACAAATCTGAACATAAATCAAAAAATTTTTAGTGTGCAAGGGTGGTCAGAAAAGTTCTCAGCCTAACAATGAAAAAACAAATTCATAATTTCATAATTATTTTTATTTTTCAACATTATCTCCCTTATGACTAATACATTTATTCCAGCGATGCTCCAGCGCCATTATCCTGTCCCTGTAGTGGTTCTTCGTTAAGATCTGCAAAATACCCCTCTACGGCTGCAATCGACCCTTGATTCAAGAAAAACGCTGACCAGCGAGGAAGAGTTTGAGTTTTGGGAAGAGACAGAAGTCAGAGGGAGCCAAATATGGGGAATAGGGTGGATGTTCCAACAATTCATAGTGCAGATCCCTTAATTTTCCCATGGCCAAAATACTTTTGTAGGCAGCTGCACTGTCCTGATGAAAGATGATTTTTGTCTTTTGCAAACTGGGTCTTTTCTCATGAATTTTTTCATACAGCCTGGTTAAAAGATTTGAATAATATTCCCTGATTATTGTTTTACCCTTTTAAAGATAATCAATAAACAAAATGCCTTCAGCATCCCACAACACCGATGCCATGACCTTTCTTGCTGATGGAACCCACCTCGTCTTCTTTGGCGCTGAACAACCGGCTTCTGTCCACTGTTTTCACTGCTGTTTGGATTCTGGTGTGTAACAGTGAAACCAAGTCCCATCCATAGTAATAAATCGATGCACAAAATCAGTTTTATTTTTGTTAAAACGCTCCAAGCACCGTTCAGAGATTTTCTTGCGAGTGGGTTTTTGATCTGCTGTGAGCAAGCGCAGCACCCATCTTGGGCAAAGCTTTTTCATATCCAATTCTTTATGCAAATATATCCTACACGTTCTTTTGAAATACCTATAGTCTCAGAAATTTCACGCACTTTCATCCGCCAGTCATCCAATACCATATCGTGCACTTGTTCAACGATTTCTGGTGATGTTGCATTTTTTGGACATCCTTCACGTGGATCAACTTCAAGGCTGGTACGACCATGTTTAAACTTGGCAGCCCATTTCCTAATTGTTGAAAACGAAGGCGAAGAGTCCCCATAAACTTTTATGAACTTCAAATGAATTTCATTTGGCATTAAACCTTCTTTTACAAAGAATTTTATAACAGCATGATACTCAATTTTATCGATTTTAAGGGATAGACAACATTCCTGCTTCAGACAGCTGTATAAAACTACCTGATAGAATGACTTGCAATTTCACATAGATGCTTATAACAGATGTAACAACTTAGAAAAAAAATCTTGCCGACAGTGTTGCCATCTATGGTCGAAACCGAGAACTTTTCAGACCACCCACATATATGCAAACTATGACAAAATACACACAAATTACAAGGGCTGTGTTCTCATGTTCCCAGGGACAGGAAAACAGAAACTCCATGTATGGGGGGTTTGTTTGCAGTAATGTGGAGGTGCTTTAGCTCCTCCATAACTGGAATGGGCACAATCTTCTTAGTCACCTCTCATTACAGATGGGCCTGGAACACCTGTGATACGCACTCAGCTGAACAACATTCCTGACACTTTTCAAAGTACTTGCCATGGAAAAAATGTAGTCAAACTTATGCAAAAAATCAGACCAACAATGTTGTGTAAGAGAACATACAGAACACAGAAATTCTGAATGAGAGGTTCAGTGCTCAGAGAATGTTCTCAGATAATGCACAGTTTACATTATGAGCATTACAGGCAAAATAACAAATATTAGTGTCACAAAAATCCCCACAGTTTGTAACATCCTTTACGCCATCTTAAAGGTGGTAGACATGAGGTGCTGAAGATCAAAGAAACCATATTCATCAAAGGAACAAATTCAAATGTTACCTTAAACCAGCACCAAAATTCCAGGAATTAAGAGAATAGAATGTAGGAGAAACACTCTTTTTGCAAGCACTGGAGGATTTCTGAAGAGAAACTGTTAAAATTTCAAAGCAATAGCACCATCATGTGTACTAAAATATTTTCAGAAGGTGGGAGATCTGTTTACAAGCTGGATGTGGCACTTCAAGACTCTTCTACGAAGGTAAAATGAACTGCAAGAGAACCAAAGGTTCTAAAGTCCAGGTGCATGTACACTACATATGTGACACTTCTGTGAGAGCTACCTTGCCTAGGCATAACTAATACCCCCTGCAGTACCTCACCCACAAAAAAAATCATATATCTGTTCTCAACCTTTGCGTTGCGAGCACAGCAAGGATACCTTGCATACCCAGTCTTTGTTTTTACTGGGTAAAGTGATGGGCTTGTTATACATATACAGATAAAGCCACTTTCTCAAGAAGCTGTTAACAAAGTAGCTAGCAAATTTTAGTTATTATAAACTACGTCTGGAATAGTGGAATGAATTCCGACCTTCCACTGTGCTGTATAAACTTGCATTTTCCTCCACTCACATGCCTGATGAAAATGTTCCATACACAAAGTTTAACAGACCAAATATAGAACAATACATGCGTAATTACCCTTTCAAAAATACATTCATAATTATCTCTAATGTCTATTCAAATTATATATGAAGTTTACATCTGTCAACACCTAGTGAATGACATGACATTACACTGAATTTCAGATTATTCATTCATATCTGTCAACCTACAACAGCTCTCCTATTCTAACCTCTATCCATACAGGCAACATTCATGAGATGCTGCAATGAAGGATAATGCAATCCTTGTGCTAGGTACAGGCCACATTGCACACTAAGCCCCTAATGTGTGACACCAAGCCCAAGTTTCGCTAGTACTTGTACATGGCAAAATTCACCACCACATCAGCCACGTATCTACATTAAAATACAAGCTGTCCCTTGACCTGCTCCTGCTCTCCATACTGTCCACACAAGAAAAACTGAATTCTGCTCTGGCAATAAATATTTGGACATTATTTCACCCTTTGGCACCAAAATTAGATTTCTTCAAACTCAATTTTCCACTGGTGTTGAACATACAGAATACTACCAAAGTTACAATTTTTTCAACATTAGAAATTAACATAAGAATGCCTGGATTGCAATGCCTATTTTTTGGCCTGCTTATGAGATGCCACATGCTGCAACTACAAGAATATAAAGACAAAGGTGTAGCTCTCTATGCAAAACAATCATAAACTTTGAAACAATATAAACACTATTACTTGAACTTTCTAATGTGGTTCTGTGAAACAGACTATGGGTCAGCCTAACTTGAAGGAAACAGCAAAAAACTCATCTGCCTGAGTAATCACTCACAGCATCTCACTACATATATACTGCGATTATTTTCTGCAAGACTTGAAACCACCTATTTTCCTTAAACAATTATGAAACTACTAGTAAAAAATGTGTATGCCACAGGATAAAGAGAACTTCAGCTTTGAACAGTATCCATTTTTTTGTGGATGCAAAACTGTAGGACTTACCAATGTCTTGGTATTACTGGACCATAGTTAACACAAAACATGATCAGAACTCCCCTCTTCCTTTCCATATCAACTGTGGCAACTTAACCCCAATCTGTTTTTCTGGATGTCATAAAATGAACAGACTACTACCAGAATTTGGTAAAAAGAGTTGGATACCTGGCAATCTACAGAATATGCTCTCAAACACAAGAAACCCTGACAAGTATGACCTCCGTTCTTCATATATCAAACTGCCAGATATGATTTCGTGACAGTAAAAATTTTCTGTGTTCAATACGAACACATACTATAGAGAGCGAAAGAGTGTGTATCACAACACAGTGAAGATAATGTATAAAGGTATTTCACATTAGATACATACACAATACATCCCACAGTCCCTACAGGAACAATGCCTGTGCAAGTGATGTCACTTTACTATTCACATGAAGGATAAATTTTATTACCTACGCCAGTGACAAACCATGCAATGTATTTTAGACTGCTGCTCAAACAAAGAGCCATTACAGAAGTCTTTATGAGCAAAACATGATTCAGGGGCAGGTATATTACTCATACTACTTGTGTGTAACTTGGGGGGGGCACTAACATCTTTATGAAATTCCATAGTAGTTCCACCCTTCTTGTAGGAATTGCACATTAGGAAAGACAATGCATAACCACTTTCAGAAATGGTTGTGGAAGTTGAGGTTGCAATCTACAATGGCTGGTACTTTTTCATCATGTTTATTGACTAAAAAAATAATTGAACAAATATGTGATACAGAAATTGTGCAGGTAATTCTACTGCTCTACAAGTATTTCCTGAAACAAAATTATGCTCTCTGATGTCAACAGGAATAAAACATACAGCTATTACACAATAAGCCTAACTACTCATACATACAAAAAACTTTGCTGTCCATCAAGTGAAATGAATTATCTTCCACAAAACATGTACACATTTCTATAATGTGAATATTGCTACTAGCAGATGACAAATACAAACTCAGAATTTTAGTCTTATATAACCTGTCTCAAAATTTGATGACAATCATATTCTTGAAACCTTCCCCTGCAATCTGACAAACCATCCTCAATTAACTGTAAGGTACAACACGTAGTATTCGGGGAAATGTAAAACACACTACATGTCAATGTTTCAAAATTATTTCTCTTCATGTCAGTCACTTTCATCTCAAAGCAATGAAGCTACACTAAGAGGATTCCATTCTTGATACAATGGACTGTCCAATCATAACACCCACAGTTAATGACACGTACTTCAAAAGAGTAAAGACGACTAAACACTGCACAACACATTTTCCCAAGAGATACTGAACCCTCACAAAATCAGTTCATCCACAATACATTTAATAACGCCTTCTCTTGGAGGGGTAATCATCAGCACCTCTGCGATCAGCTGGGCCCCAACGCCCACGAGGGTTTCCACCCAACGAGCCACGGGGCCCACTGCTATTAGGTCCCCCCAGATCTTCCCGCATGTCGCCACGCCCACCAGCTTCATATCGCCCTGCGCCACGGTCGTAAGCATCCAAGAACGATTTTGGATCCTAACAGTAAGCAACCAATGTTGAAGACGACACAAAGTGTTCAATGTCCCACAGAACAGTTTGTGCAATACGGAATTGCAACAGTGGTGAGTCCAGCAGCATCATCATTATCACATAGAAAGAAATGGGGAGAAAAAGGTTGTTAGAGGTATCCATCAGCACCAATAATCCTCTTGTTAACTTTCCAGTTACAATTACTACCTATTTCACAAAAGAAGGCAAAAAAGTGTGCTCATATTATAACCACAGAATACACTAACATCTGTGGCTAAAATATGAACTTTCATCTCTCCAACAAATTAGGACCAAGAAATATCCAAACACTTGAATGTCACACATAATATGATCAACTAAATATTAACCAACACCACTTTCATCGCTCTAAGCCCAAATCAAGCTGATGAAAATGACACAGAAGTTGGGCAATTATTTCAAAGTAGCTATACCATATTTGTGTAAATAGCAGTTGTATGATTTGAATATTTAATATGTTAGGATTCTTCCAACACACCAGTGTCCCAACACAATTTCGTAGTGTACTTATTTATGTCCCTCAACCAATATAAACCTGCAAAAACTTAAAATGTAACATCCCTCCAACAGACTTATCTCTTCGAATGCTTCAAATTCCATATACAATTTTTGATGTTGCGAAGACGAAACTGAAATACTGTCACTGGTAGGACCACACAAAATGAACCATGTGAATAAAGCATATCACTCTGCAGTTAACATACTGAAAATTCCATCAACTTCAACAAATTTGGGCCAATTCACATTATGCATCACGTTTCCGTTCCATCTTTGTTCCTTAAGAATGGTCTGTGTTCACACTGTCCGTTGTGTTCAGTCACCTTCCAGAACAGCACGTAATACGAGACCTGCGATAATTTCCATCAAATATGCAGTCCAATTCGTTTTCTAAAAGACAATTAGCAGCAAGAGCATTCATGTTAGATGAAGAGAAAAATGCTGCTCTGAGTGATAAAAGGAAGCGTATGTGGGTTCACAAGTGTTTCAGAGGCAGAAAATCAGAAAGGATCGTATGGAAAAAAGTGATGGAGGGATTTTTGCATATTCAAAACTTGGGAAATATTTAGAAACTCATCTAGGCATTCTGGGCGATAAATAGCTTCCTAGAACATCATGCTTAACATCTCATTTTATTATGCGCGACAAGGCCCTTCCTCTGAAAACTTACTTAATGAGACCTTACCCAGGATTGCAAAGCAAAGGGGACAACAAGAAGAGCATTTTCAATTATCGGCTTTTCCAAGCCAGGAGAGTGGTGGAAAATGCATTTGGAATATTAAGACACAAATTTCAAATCTATCAGGGGACCCTACAATCATTGCTGGAAAATGCGGACAACATTATTTTTGTGACTTGTATTTTGCATAACTATCTGAGAGATCAAGACATTGGCCTAAGTAATATGGGGAGTTCTGGAAATGTTCGAAGCAATCTTACAAAAATATCAAACCAAGGAGGAAGTGCCCACCAAAGTTCTTTTGAAGAGACAAATTTAAACAAATCTTTAATACTCTGGATCTGTGCCTTGGCAGAATGAAAGAGTGCAATGTCAGGTTAATCTATAATATTCAACAAGGTTGGATGCTCTCCTGAACACATGTCTTAGAATCTGTGTTATTTTTTTAAAATACAACAGATAATTTTCTATTCATTCTATTCTATCCTTGTAAGTTATCAGCCACATTCTACCACTGCCACGGAATGCATTTTTCGTTGTTTCTTAATTATTAGAACTTCAGTGATAATAGAATGATAGTAACTTCAAAATGCGCAATAAAAAAACAATGGAACTTATCTGATTTTTCAACTCTTCACCTATATGTCCCCACAATTTTTCTTTCCAGACACTGTCACTATACTTCTTGACGTCATATAATTCCTCACATTTACACACCAATTCTATTAATTTTTCATCCATTTCGAAAGACAAAAACAGGCAGCACTCGTTGCAAGCAAACACTCGAAGTGTAGTGGAGGAGATATAAGACTGTTCACATTATTGGAATTGAGCAGGTACAGACACGTCTGGACCCTTTCCGCCACGTCAAACATTCTCGCTTGGCAGCGGTAACTGAACGGAACTGAGATGTGACGGAGATGTTCCTTTCAGTGAGAACATCTCCGTATAATTACACACGAGAAAACTTTATTGAACAGTGACGTTCTGCGACAGAATGGAAAGTAATGTATAGTGTGAATTGGCCCTTAACTTCACAGCTTGTCACACACACTGTGGAAAATTTAATGTCCTGCACAGACAGCAACGGTCACTATGCAAATGCGTAAGCAATTCTGAAATTAAATTTTTATCAAGTCACAATAGATGTCAGTAATGTTTCAACTAATGGATACAACAAGAATGGAACTTAGCACCCAACTACCAACACGCTAAACATGACACACAACAAATCACTGTTTTGGAAATGTGGTCTATGAAGTTCCGCCACAGAATTCATAAACAATTGTAAACATTCTCCCTGCCGCTCATTCTCTAACATGCATTACAGAGCATGTCATTCAAAAAGAACCTTACGCTCAGAATTTACAAGTCATAACACAATACCTACCAATATTCAATGCAGATTATGTAAATTCCATGCATTCTATACAGAGGCAACCCATTTTATGTCATCTGTCTTGGAAAAGGCCATAAATAAGCAAGGGGTACTTCAAACTCAATATTCCCATTATACATAATGGAATATGCACACGTTTCGAGAAATTAAACGCATCTCTTCATACATGGTGTGCACACACACAAAATCATTGATGATACTGATGTGAGGTGAGAAATAAACAATATTAATTCTTATCCTACGTACATTACTGAATTGTTAACAACTTGCGTACATTTGCGTTAAATGCTTGACTTTTTCACATTATCTGAACTGCAGTAATGTGTTCACAATTTTCAAGCCAAACCACTTATTACCTCTACTCTGTCTTCAATTTTGACTGCTTTTCTTCATTTTTTTTATTTGGGGATGTACATCTGATTGCCATTCATTCTGACAAATAGACAAACATACCACAGAATACCACAGTGCAGTAAATGACAAGCACAATGTGTAGGGGACTTTAACTATCTCAAAAGTGTCCTGATGCACAACCAGCCTGGGTTTAGACCAAATACCACAAGTTGTTACTTAAAAAGTGACATAAATTTCCAAGTGGCAACAAAGCAAAAGGAATCAAACTAAGGACTACCTGTGTATGATAATTTCCCTTTGTTTGAAAATACACACTGGCAGCCCAATACATACCCTTTCAGAAAGACCGGACAGTGACATACCATTCACCTGTACTTAACCTTTTTGTATCAGTAGCTTTTTACGTTCTTTTTGTAAAGTATCAAAAGTGATGTTACTATACCAGCAAACATAAGGGGGTTATGTGCCAGATATCCCAATAAAGTCAGAAACAGATAATTCATGATGAAATCAATGTCCATATGGGGATCTTTATTCAGTCTTCTAGACTACGTGTCCTTAAAAGATCACAATTCTCTCTCCCATGATTTCAAATTCTTAACTGCTACAGTGATTTTCACAGAACATGGTATAAATGCTATGCCACTGGAGGCAAATCCAACAGTATCACCATTTCTTATAGTCAGCAAATAACATGGTGAATGTCAAACACAAGACTGAAAGAAGTGACATCAAGTGCAGTTCTGATAATCAGCAATAAAAGGTGAAAGCCAAACCTGTGACAAAAGTGCAGCATTTGTGTATCCAAATGATGTAAGGTAACAGATCCTTAAACAATATGCAACCACTGTTACATATTTTCTACAAAATTTAAAATAAGATTACAAAGTCATGAAAACTTTCCTTCAGTTGTTGATGTGACAGCAGTAAGTAATGAAAAACATGAACTAGTCATGTGAAAATGTTACACATAAAAATGGCATTTAATGACACAAGGGGGGGGGGGGGGTTACTGCCCTACTAATTACAGACCAATGATATAAGTACAGTCATTCCATTGTACTGATCAATCAAATTCTTAAGTATAAAATCCAAACAACATTTCACAGAATAACTTTCTTTCCATTGACAATACATGGAACTATAGCATAACAGCAACATTTTAACATTTTACTAATCCACTATTTGAAATAATATCAATATTAAAGTAAAATAAAATGGGATAATCACTGTTTGTAAAAGGGAGGCCTCTTCCTACAAAAACATTATTCCTTTGCATGTTTTGTACGGATACTTGATGAGAGCCAAATGGAATTGCCAAAACATGTAAATTGTGTTAATCAGATTTTTATACCTAACAATTATGCAGAACTATGCACCAGATGCTGGTAAGTGGTAAAGGTCTCAATCCCAAGCCAAATAAGCCACAGGGTAGAGCCTTCAGCACTCAATGAAAAATGTGACATCCTGAAAGCCAACAATTACACACACTGTGTTTGGAAAACTGTGAGATAATGCGCGACAGACTGTTTCAAAGCAGGCTCATATCAAAAAGGGCAAAGTCGAAACTATACTATCCGGTGATTAGACCAATAGTTACATATTCATGTGAGACATGGATATTAAAAGAAACCATAATAAATGAACTAATGGTATTCGAAAGGAAAATCTTAAAGAAAATATTCGGCCCAAACAATGAAAACGGTATATGGCGCATAAAAACTAATCAGGAGCCGGATGAAATAATAAAACGTAAGAACATCACAAACTTCATCTGAGCACAAAGACTGAGCTGGCTCGGTCACATCGAAAGGATGCAAGGTACAAGAATGGTAAAGGCAATATACTCCTGGAAACCCATCTCAAGAAGGCCAATAGGAAGACCAAAGACACGCTGGGTGGATGATGATAGAAAAGATATACAGAAGTTAAAAGTACCAAATTGGAAGACTCTTGCCCAAGATAGAGGAAGATGGAGGGAGTTGGTTGAGAAGGTCAAAACTCTATAAAAGAGTTGTAGAGCCACTTAAGAAGAGAAGAATGTGCGACAGACACAACAGACAAGATTTTACTCCAGCAGCCTGCATATGATGATGATGCTAGATCTGTATGACTAGAAAAGGAAAGCAGGCTTTACAAGCCTGTGATGAATGGCCTCTCTCACCCCTGGAGTCTAGATTCATGATTTGTGCTAAGAACTCCTTGTTTATGATAATTAAGCCAGGTTTTAAACTGCACAGCACTCATATAAACATAAACCAAGTCAAAGAGCAAAGATCCAGGTCATGTGAAATGTTACACCATGTTGACTGGTAAACAGTTATGCCTGCAAGTAACTCCCTGCCTCCCTCTCCTTGTATTACTAGACCCTGATTACAGAGGAGACTTAATCCAAAATTTTGTAACTACTTACCAACCCACATAGCATAACATCCCAGAAAATGTATATCTTCAACAATGGCCTAAAGACCTCAAATTTTGCACTGGGATCATAAATTTGTCTGTTAGTTAACTGTAAGTTATATTGGCACTTTAAAATCTCTTGTAGTCTTATACAGACTACTGTTCGGTAACCCCAGTACCCACTGAGTAGGAGGTTGGGTGGCACAGTCAGCCAGTCCTGCCGTTTTGGAGAACAGGAAAACTACCTTGTGCACCTCCATAGGACAAACCCCAGATATCCAACCTGTAGCCTAGTCAGTATACTCTCCTACCTTTCAGTACACTTTTCTTATTTACAAGGAAATATCAGTACACTGCATCCTCTCTACATTTCTTGCCCCACCCCATTACAACCTAAACTTGCAAGCATTCATGGAACTCCACATGAACATGCCACCCCATCACTACACTTCACAATTTCATACCACAAGTATTATAAAATGCTGAATGAACAAACTTTTGTGGCAGAAGCAGAGCTGTCAACCCTTAACAAACAGTCCTGAATTCTGTATGGCAAAAAATTTTTTAATATCATGCCCATGCAACAGGTTTTGCCAACATCCTCTGTGTGCATGTGTTCCATACTACACCTACGCCTCCTTCGAAGAGTACGCATGCATGCTGGGATTCCTTAACTTCAAAGTTACCATGGCCACAGACACAGGAAGAACAGATACCAGTCTACCAAAAAAATGTTCCCAGAAACATGGCAGCAATGATACATAATGTGCTGCCTGTAGCCCCTGTGAACACATGTGGGAGTGACTGCACAATGCAACCTGTCCTGTGCCAGACCTGCTCAAGTGAATGTTTGTCTGAGCTGTCTGGCACAATGTCTCAGTCTGACCAACCAGCAGACATGAAGTTCATATGCCAGTCACAACAGAGTGCTGCAAAAATTATGAAGGCCTTGCAAACTGTTGATGGGGATAATTATCTTACACCATATTCACCACACCTTGCACCCTGCCATTTTTGGCAGACTAAAGTTAGGTTTCTGGGTCGAAGTCCTGTGACACTTGCAGACATCAAATGCAACCCAACAGCCAGAAAGCATGCCACACAAAGAAGGCTGTCCATGTGTGCTGCCAAGCATCACAAAACTACTGGAAAGAGTGTGTGTGCTTCAAGTACTTAAATCTTACAGATGAATTCTGAAAACGTTTTGAGAAACCTGGCATATGGCCATGGAAGCATCACTGGAAGAAATTCACATTAATGAATCTTCTCCTCAAGCTGTAAAAAAAAAAAAAAATGGGTTCAACACCCAAGCCTACTGTTTAAGCTAGACAATCTTGGACACACAAAAACTTATAGACCCACACGTGCTCTCGAGTGTGAGTGAAGAAGAACTGACTTCGGTTCAGCGACAGACTTACACATATAAAGAAAGAGTCAGTCAGTTTATACACTACGATATAATTTTAAACTACCTGTTTATTGTGGGTGGATAAAAGTTGCAAAGCAAAGTTTCCCCAGGGGTGGGGATGAAGCATGTCATGTCCAGTGTGCATTCAAGAACTGGTGAAGAGTGGTTAAACATAACACATGAAAGTTTTTTGTTTGTAACATTATCTTTAATCATTTATGCTGGCAACAAACACTGTAAGAGGTTTTTCGTTGACTGTTGGCATACCTCCATTACTGGTTTTCTCCAGGCAACACCCAAAGGCAGTTGAAAGAACAGTCACTTTAGCAACATTTTGCATTTCAGAAGCTGACATCAGGAAGTGATTTCATTAAGCTAGAGTATATAAACAAGAAAAAATTGGAAGCAGCAGCAGGAGACCCTTCAAGATTTTAAATGGAAATGAAATGTTTCCAAACATGCCCATCTAGAGGTGAGTTCTGCCTATTCTAAGAGGTTGATATTACCACGAGTTACTCCACAGTCATCACTGGGAGAGTTGGGAAATTTAGGAAAATGAAGGAATTTGTCTTGTGAAAATGAGGATTTCATATCAATGTTTTGTATTGTGGGAGTCTTTGCACACAAATATGTAACAAGGTGATTTTCATGATACTGCTGAAGTTACACTGCAACACCAGAATTATCATCAGATACATTAGACATTCCTACAGGAATACATGACAGAGAAGACAGAATGGTTGCTGACCATGACAGGAATTTAGGAAATTGATCTCCAAAGGAATATATCAGCATAAAATATTAACAAGTTGAACGACCTAGTAATGTCTCTGCCTCCAGAACAAGCTGTAAGAAGGAGAGCCTTGGGTGATGCCACTTTTTTTATGTGGCCTGATACGCCTAAACGCAAAGGCAAAAGACACACTGAAAGAGAACCACTTGCAAAACTAGCTGAGAAATATGGAGAAAATATAGCACTTTAAGATACAGAAATGTCTGAAGAGAAATGTCTTGCAAGGGGTGAAGAAGAAAAGGAGTGAAGAAAAGGAGTGAAGAAAAGGAGACATGGAGAGAGAGAGAGAGAGAGAACAACCAAAACATACAGCTTAAAGAAAACTTTTCACACCAAATCAGGTAGCTGAATGCAAATCAGTGTGTCATATCTGAGGGAGTAGAATCGAACATGGCCATATGCTACACTGTAAAGACTGTCAAAATTAGTGTCCTGGCTCAAGAACACCATGATATCACCAGGATCATACTCAAAACTGAGAACACTTGTCTGTCACACTTGCTACACACAAAACAAAGACAACAGCATAGATGAACTGCCAGAGACTGTTCATTATGACAGTGATACTAGTTATCTGTACATGCTGGCAATACAAGGACACTTGCCAATCAGTGCTTAGATCCATGGCACTATTAAATGCCACTGGTTACAGCTGTTACTATGTCATAAATTTGTATCTGATAAGATTAATGTACAATTGAAGACCCCCCATAAAATGTGTCCAACAACTGTATGATACAAGTGCTGCATCTAAGTGGTCAATAACTATACATTCGTGCAGATTTCACTTGTAAGCCCCAACAAGAAAAGCATTCTGTATTACTTGTATAAATTTTCTAATTTTCATTGAAGAGAGACATATATGAGGTTTGCATCAACGTATTTCAGTTTGAGTTTTAGTTAAATCCATGGGTGTTATTATCTGGATGTCCAATTTGCACTGCTATGAAGGAAAACTCAAAGCTTTCTCCTTACTACTACCTATGTTAGCAACTTCAATGTGGGCACCCCTGGTGAAAACAAAAACCACACAACATTCAAAAGCTGACCATGTGTATGTAGCATGTTGTGGGTTACTGCAGCCACATGCCCTTATATGGGCTGACAACTGCTGAACTGCTGTTTTTGATCTTGTACATAAGAAAAGGAATAACCTTAAACACATGATGTCTGGTGGATGAATCGGCAGAAAAGCACCAATCTTGTGGCTTCCTAGTCACCAGACTAACACCACTGGATTTTTTCCTATGCGATTATGTGAATAACCTCGCCTACCACCTTTATGGAAGCCATCCCGTTGTGTTACTAAATAAACTACACTTATTCAGACGAACACAATACAGGTTTATTTTAATTCCTCCTTATGTGTATGTTATGTTTCAACCTTTCTCAGGCCATGATTAGGCATGTCAATACAAAAATCATCTAAAGGAAGACAAAATTAAATAAAATGTAAAGGGACCCTTGTTAAAGTCACAGTTTGCACACAATATTAAAATACAGAATATAAAAATATATAAACTATGAAGTACTAAATCTAATTAAATCTTAAAAATTACTATTAACTTTAGGCTTGTGTGTTGTACAGAGAGTTTGTAGTTTAATTCTTCTATGATTACTGTATTATACTTGGTTCTGTATGGACTCTTTTTAATGTTCTATCTTTTAATTCCTGTTTGGAATTTGAGACCCATAGCAAGCTCACGGTGGTGGCGCTCAAGTGAAATTGACCTGTGGCTAGTTGTGGCGAGTGATGGCAGCTTGAGAAACGGCTGAAACACAGCCTATAGATAAGGCGCAATTACAATAAATGTATGTTGTGTTCAACGAAGTAAGTGTAGTTTATCTCGTCTACTGGGGCGGGGGGAGCATCAGCAGCTGAAGGCCCACATAACGGTCACATGGCTAGTCACCCTTATCCTACAGGGGTGGATATTTAAATTTTTACATATGATTTATGAAAAACGTATTATGTGAATTGAAAAAGATAAAATTATGAAAATAGTGAATTTTGTGGAAAACAGAACAGCTTATGCAACATGTCTTAAAAATGCAGTAAGGTTCCTTGTTGCCTCAATACATAAAATGCATTTCTGGGGTCTTTTCCAATGTGTATTCCTTACACAAGTACCTGTAACCTCAAAATGACTTATGTAGGTACTTAAATTTCAGCACATGGTTTACAATAAGTCTTATTTGAAAAAAAAAAGGGGGGGAGGAGAGAGGTTAAATTATGAAATAGGCTGCTTTTGTGGAAAGTAAAACACATATTATGCAGGATGTTGTAAAAATGCAGTACTTTTCTGCAGGTCTTTAAGGGTTACACGGCTGGACAGAGGTCTAATGTCAACTGAATACTTGTGCCACCTGGGGTGATCATGATGAAATCTACTATGGCAGGTAGTAGTTAAAAAAAAAAAGTTTTTGTTGCTAATGGTGCAAACCTGATGTCTGCATGATGGCCAGGTTTTGAGATAAAAATTTCTGAATACTTGTGAACTAGACATCTGTACCTAGGCTGCATCAAATGCAGATCCAACACAGTTCAAGACTAAGCCATGGAATTTTCTTCCAACCCCAGCTTTAAATAGAAAATGGAAAGGAGGTGACTTTTTTTACTGCCTCCTGACAACAAAAATACTTCAAGAGTGGCCTTGACCAAGGATTTCCAGAAATTTGTAACACCTCACCCCCAACACTGTAAAAACAATGAACTCTGTGATGTGCAAAATTATCTACACATAAAATATGCATTTGTTTATTTTACAATGCTGCCAGTATCTGCAGCATACAGCAGATACTAACAAGAGAGTGAATTCTGAAGTATGCAGACATTAATAAGACTGTACAGAAACAAGATGGTTTGGACACAATGCAGAATAGAAACCAACACCCTTATTTTCGACAGTCATGTATGAAGACAGCAATGAAGTTATAGGGTGTTTCCTGCATAATTTATTTTAACAAACCAGTGAAAAGAAATTTACTCACAAATGTTTCCCAAACCAAGAATAATTCAGCACAACCATGCAAAATGCCTGTTATTTCCCCCCTAACTCTAACCACCTTGAATTTCTAATATCAATTTTAGCACTCCCCACAATACAAAATTTTAAAAAATCCAATGGGAAACATGTTTCATATAGACAGAGTTAACTACTACATTAACATTAATTTGATAATGCACCTACAAGTGAATAGGAACTGCAGAAATTTAAACAGCTGACAAGCAACGTGGTCCATAACAGATTATCGAATATGGCACAGTTTGACCAAGCAGTGGGCAATTGTTTCAGAGGCTTTTAAACCTAATAATCCCATAATTTGTTTCACTGGAAGTAATTCGTATATTCAATGCATGTGTTTCTGTGAGCTTCCTACGGACATTATTGCTGAAGGTACCTCTCCATTCATGTTACCACCTTGTAATTCAAATGCAATTCCTGTCTTCAGAAGAACGCAGTGTGCAGGACACGGCACTACTGACTGAATTCTTAGCACTGCAGTCCGTACCTCAAGAAATCCTTTATATGGCAGGATACAACGCCAACACCCATTCTTTCTTTAAAAATTCTGTCGTCATGGTACAAGATTAAATCAGGCTCCAAAAGTCAACCATGTGGCGAAGAATTTTTGGGCACAAATATATGTTTGGTTACAGCATGGCACCACTTAAAACCCCAAAAGATAACACCATGCCAAATTCAAATATGGCATACTAGGATTTCCCAAAAAATGTTATAAATATAAAACTTTTTCAAGATGCAATATATCAGCCTAAACAAAATGGATTCCTGAACAATCGCTGGCCTTCCATCCTCGACATGACCCCCCCCCCCCCCC
>Ga0268261_10001044_pt1 | contig 18628 bp, 14 predicted proteins | sample TergutNc150P1_FD_190353 | JGI IMG/M metagenome (GOLD analysis project Ga0268261, IMG submission 190353) | Nasutitermes corniger P1 segment gut microbial community from laboratory colony in Florida, USA - Nc150 P1 (SPAdes) (version 2) | ecosystem: Host-associated > Arthropoda: Insects >...
TAAGTGGCGAATCAGAATTAAGATCTTTTCTTTGATTTATCTTGTCTATCAGCGGCTCCGACGCTTCTTCCGCTATGCCAAGAACAGTCGACTCGGGGACGGTCAGTGTCTGGTCGCTGAAATTAGCCAGCATGACATACGCGCGCGTGTTAGGCGATCTGGCAGCCATATGGTCGGCCTGTGACGTCAAGAGTGACGTCTTACTGGGGCTACATTCCGCACGTGTGAGTGCGCGTGCAGGAAGGACTCGTTCAATGTTGATGTGCGCGGGCTCAGTACACACAAGGGGTGGTTGCTGTTCCTGCTCGAATTCTAATTTGACTGTCACCACTTGTTGGCTCCTAGGTGCCGTGGTGATGTTTTCCCTGGCTTTTACTAGCCAAGCTCTAACTGGGGTAGAGGTTCTCTCGCGGGGGAGTCGGCTGGGACCTGCTTGTCCATACACCGAGCTTCCCGTCGGATGGGTGAGGGCTGTGTCCCTCTTTACCCTCCATAAAAACCGTGAGTGCAGTGCTTTTATTGAGCGTCGTGCCATTGGCTCTGGGCACTATTCCAATATCTGCAAATGATATTTTGTTGCACTCTACATTTACTATGGCGCCGGATTCTTTTAAAATCCATGCCTAGAAGACCTGCCGCTTCAGTGGGGAGAGATCACACCAAAAACTGGTGGTTGAATTCAAGCCCACCTAACACAAAGGAGACGGCCTGACGTCCCTTAACGTCTAGGGTTTCTCCCGTTACTCCTTATGGTCGCATATGAGTGAGTCTCACTTCACTTTTCGATAAGCTTGTTTGCAATATCGAAATGTTAGAGCCGCTGTCAATAATCAAGACCCTAACTTTTATTTGCACTGAAATATAGGGAGTAAGGTGCTCCAACGTGACAGAAACTGCGGTCCTAATGACAGCATTTACTGCGGCTTCAAGGCGCAAGGAGCTGTCTTCCGTCACGCCCTTTTGCCTTTTCCCGAACTATTTGATTCCGTCCTAGAATTCTGTTTAGTCTGGGGTGGTGGTTTTGCGCCCAAAGACCCGAAACTTCTTGAACATTCGGTCTGGTTCTTTCTCCAGGGCTGTTGGGAGTTGCCTTGTTCCCCTTTTTAACCTGGTAGGACACTCCCCAGCAAAGTGTCCTATACCTTCGCATTCGTAACAGAGTAAGGCAGCCTTGGTCTGCGCGTTCCTAGTGCTCGAGGCTCTTGCCTTGTTGGCAATCCGTGGAATTTCCGTACGTCAACCCTCTGCTTGGCTGGCCGTACTGAACCGACCAAGTGTAGCGACTAACCACCGTCGCTATACGTTCTACTGTCGTGTCGCGCATAGAATCTATTATTAAACTTCTCCTGCCTCTCGGCCTCTTGCACCGAACCCGCAATTCGTATAGCCTCTTCTACAGAAACCGGAGATGCATAACGAACTTGCCTACCCGGAACACCAATTAAACTAGCCAGGAAGCTTGCTAAAAGCATGCGTTCCGCATTTTCTCGATGCACTTCCTGAGCTACTGGGTCGTCAGACTGACATGTTATCCTCTGAGCTAACGCCCTACACTTGTCTGCAAATGCTTGCGGGCTTTCATTTTTGCCTTGCCGGGCTATCTGTAGCCTCGCGTAATTGTACTGGTCCCTATGGACGTCCTTGTACCTTTTCCTGAGCACCTCTTTAAAAGTATTCCACGATGCGTCTTGCGTGTGGAGTTCGTTGCATCCGCGATAAAATACTCAAGCCGATCCTTCTAATTTTAACGCAATCTCCAAGCGTATCTTTCGGTTCCCACCTGCCAATTCGTGCGGAACCTTCAAGTGTTGAAATGAATTCTTCTACACAATTCGCCGACTCCGTACCTGACCACCTCGGGATAAGTGAGATTAATGAAAGGTTCTTGTATACTGTCGGTGCTCCTAGGGACATCCGCACTCTGTCTTTCATTCTCTAATTTTGACTTTTCTAGTTCTTGTAGCTGTGCCTGAGCCATCGTTTAACAATAATCGAGTAAAAAAATTGACAAACAAACCACAAAAAAAAAGGAGGAAAATATTTTGCTCTGTTCGCGGTCTAAATTTCTTTACGTATCTCTTCCGTCAATCCACCGTTAAAGTATATAGCAACCACTTATTTACAGGTCCTGCACTACCACACTGCGCACACTTAATTCGCGTTTGTGTTATCCCGTCTGATACGTGCACCGCCCCTACCAACGTTCGTTAAATCCCAGCACTGTCATCCATTTGTAATGCTCTAATTTGGAGGGGACTAGATTTTTGTTGTGATACCCTATGGGACATAAAGATACAAGTAGCGTGAGGGTTCGTAACACGGATATCCTGATAAACGGTAGTATCTGCCACCAGTCAGTAAATACTATCTGTGCGCTATATAAGTGTGTAGTACGTGGAGACAAGTAACTGATCAAAATCACACTTGACTATAGATAGTCTATATATTGTAAATCAATGATGATAATGTTATAGTAAAGATATGAAAGGGATGATAAATAATAAAACAAGAAATATAAAATAATTATCTTGCTCTTGTATAAACCCGAATAAATATGAATTTAGAATTAATGCAGATCATCCTAGTTATATTACAAAAATGTTTCACTCGAATAAATTTGGTATACAGAAAATTAACTCAGTGAATTCGGTTTAACTTTTAGTATGAAGAAGCGATGCCACATCGTAATCAATATTAAACATTGTATAATAATTATCGTTCTCAGAGTCTTTTAAATACGTAATGACAGGAGAACAGCAATTCCTTCGAATGAACTGCACGTCAGCACAAAGCGGGGTTTTATATTAAATCAAAATGATACATAAACATAATTTACAGTTGAGACAAACTAATTGCGTCAGAGTTGGGGTTATGCGCTTCGAAAGGATGCGGAAGTGACAAATAAGCTCTGAGTTGCAACTTTGAGCGATCGTTCGTTTCGCAATCAGAAACTGAATGGGATCTAACTGTAAACATTTCAACGTACAAATCCAAAATATACCAAAATTAATATGTAAAATCTAACACAATGATTTACGTTTTTCATTCGTTACAGGCACTAAGGTTATGCTCCTAGGGTTGCCAAGGGTGCATTACCGTTTTCACAGATGTCTGCCACCATAGGATTATGGGACCAGCTTAATCTAACCCAATCCCTCGTACCTATTTTGTCAGATTATTTTATTTTTCCTTATGTACACATAGGTCGTCCACAGGGCTGTTTCGATGTACGAATGTCGTCCCATCAGATTTTCATTTTCCCTTCCGCTTTATTAAATTTAGAGTATTAAATATTAAAAAAATACGAAAACAAAAATTTTTAATCTTTATTGAACCTGCATATCATGCGCAGACTGTTTTCGTGTCCTTTGTATACTGTCGGCAATGTGAAGTAACATCGGTGATATATGTGCAGTACTGAACTGTGCGAGCCAGATTCTGGTTCATCCAACAGACCTTAGCGTGTGCCTCTCCCAGTCCAGTGCCACTTTTCATTTAAATGTGCGTGGAATTCATAGATTTTGTTTACGTCGTACGCCACAGTCAGTTCTCGAGAGGCTGCGTGCGATCTGATGCTTTCTCTTTCAAGTTTTGGTGTCGTCTCTTTTCGTTAAGGTAATGGAGTAGCTGTATTAGTCTTTGTTTTAGCAAGGAGCCCCATCCATCTAAAATTCGAGTAATCTTTTAGTTTTTTCCATTTGCTTTCCACATCGCAGTACAGCAGCCGTTCAAACCAAGGAGGTTAATGCGTGATTTCAGACTTACGCCGCAAAGTAGATGATTTTTGCGTGCCTCCGGGGTGTTACGTAGCGTATAGTGGTAATTCCGTGCCGACGTTTTGGGACAACTTATTGGTCCCATAGTCTAGGATCAAATTCTCAACCCTTAGAGGTTGTACCACTAGGTTGTACCGAAACGTGGGTGCGGAATTACCACTCCTGTGCTGCATAAATTCCCAGAAGAGTGCAGATCTCACTGTGGTTGACATGTAAAATTGTAGGGTTGGATAGATGTAGCCCAGAATCGCGTTTCCGATTCCCTTTTTAGATGCAAATTTTCCACGCTGCAGTACGTGAATAAGCCGTGTTGTAGAAACCGCTGACACATATATGATAGTTGCTGTGAGTTCTTTAACCTGGAGACATTTTTTGGGTCTGATGTTTGGCATCTGCATGAACGAGAAAGATTGGATGTTATTAAAATATGACCACAACTGACATAAATGTGTCTTTTTCTACATGTATGTGATAAGTTCAGTGGTGTCGTGTATATTGCGATTCCGCGTTGTAATGTCATTTACAGACTGTGAAGTTCATCAGGCAGTTGCACATTTATTTCTTTTAGTTTCTGGCAGAGAAGCAGAACTGTGATGCCTGAAAACGCATAACATGTTGGTTTGAAAAGACGGTGAGAAATAACTCGTGGGGAGGTCAGTGCCTGTCAGTGCGATGGAGGTGATCCACACGACGAACCTCAGTATCCTGAAGAATTGATTGACTGCTTGGTTGATTTGCAGTTGGTTTCGAGACCTTACGGCCCGATGCACCTAGGCCTTAGTTGACGGGCCCTTTGTGCCCCCATATCGATTTACGGGAGCCCTTTTGCTTTGCTAAAGTTCCAGATGACCCCCAAACTTATACTCTTCATGTCCTCTGGCTCCAAGAAGAAGGAACCCAGATACACATGTCTATGTGAAACCGAAGCTTCATATTCACAAGGAATGTGGGCCGACGTTTCATCCTCTGCTCCATACCACCGACACAGTGAACTGTCTGACAGCCCTATTAGTTGAAGGTGTCACTTCAGGGTATTAGGTCCAGTAAAAAGGCCAGAAACAGACCTGGATTGTGTCCTGTTAAAGGACAGAAACCTAGCCTTGGTACCTAGCCAGGCTCTCGAAATTAATTCTCGAGCCGGTCTTGGTTGTCACCAAGACCTCATCCTGAAGAATACTGCATGTCTTCTCAAAACTCGAGGTCGCCTAACCCTCTATTTCTGTTGGTTTGTTTAGGACCTATACGGGGTGGAATGAAATTGGGGAATCGGAAGTAGAACAGTATGAAATAGCTGTCATTCTGTAGCACAACCACAGTAAATCCGTACTGCCGTACTCTGAACAAAGGTGATCAAGAGCTTGGTTGTGTCCCCCGCGACAACACGCTACGGGTCACTTCTTTCTGCCTCCTTAAGAACTTTTAAGCGTATAAGCATTCAGAAGAGACGATCGTGACATGTTTGAAGATACTGTCCCAGGATTCTCCTATAGAAGACGACGAGAGCCATAAAATCGCGGATATTTTGGCCATGATTGGCACTAGATTAATTTCGAGCGTTCATTTACCGTGCACAAGGCCGACTATGTTGCTGTGGTGCGGAATTAAATCTGAAAATTCCTGACTTTTCTTATGTGACACGACTTTTCGAACGAGAAAACGGTTGCATGCCTGAAAACTACACTATAGCCAGAACATCCCATGCGCTGAAGAAGTGCGCCAGGAGCTGTCGGAGTATAGTGGCTACGGGCTAGATTAGTGGTTCTATTCCCAGCAGGGACATTCACCTCTGCTCCCGAAGCGTTCAAACGGCTCTGGAGCTCCTTGTTCAGTGGGTACTGGGTGCTGTGTTCCCTGGGGTAAACTGGCTGGAACGTGAAGCCGACCATTCACTACGTCCGGTGCTGTATTTATGAGTGGAAATGTACCTGCCCTCTTCCACGCGCCTTCATGACATGTAGAGAGACAACTGTTCTCAAGAATATTAGGGCATGTTGGGGACTAGAGCTAATTGTCTAATTTTTTAATCTCCACACTCGATGGTCGGCATCACTTCAACCACTTTACTCTCGGGAAGGAACAACCATTTCTACTATATGACAGGCCAAGGGCTAGAGCTGGTTTGGACGCTACGCCGAGGGCGAGTCCAACATCCGTCCCGTATCGACGAACTTGCCAGTATATCTAGGCTAACAGCAGAAAAATGTAACGAAAGAAACCAAAATGTGACTATGTAGGACCAACTCATTTTTGAGAATATGGTCAGACTACATATATAAATACCAAACCCCCAGGAGTAGTTCTGAACCTCTTAGAGTCACTCCCGACCTTTGTACCCTGCAGTTAAGCCCTTTGTACCAGTGTTAAGAAGGCATCGAAGAAGATAGTCGAAACATGTATATTGGTGTAATGGCAGGGGCATGGATCATTGTATTTGGACTTTGTAGCGTGCAAGTTAGGCCATTGGAGCGAGAAGCTCCGTCCAGCTTGACACGTTAACCTAAGGCATCGTAGTGTTTGGTAAGGGTTATGTTTTTAATAATATCCGATGACATAATAGTGCAATATCCGACAATATACTAGTGCCGCCGTATGTATTGGTATAGTTATTCAGACGTGACGGAGGAAACGTTGCGAGCGTCGGTCCTTGACTGAGCCGTTTTAAGGTCTCAAAGCGTGACGAGGTATTGGTTCGGACATCCACTAGACTGTCACGTGACAAGTAAGTCATGGCGTGCACACATGATTATAGAAATTTTTATTTGAAATTTGTTTAAAAATAAAAAAACTGTGCTAATACTGACCTTTGTACCGTGTTGTTAAGCCCTTTCTACCACCGTGAAGAAAGCATAGAAAAAGGTAGTCCAAACAGGTATCTGTGTATGCTGTAGTTAGGTCCCAAGGCAGTTTTAGGCTCTGCCCGCCTAAACCTTTAACCTAAGACACCGTAGTGATTGGTAATGGATGTGTTTTGATACCATCCTACAGCGTTATAGTGCCACCGTATGGTTTGGTGGTGTTTTAAACTTAAGCCGTGGTAATGGATGTTTTAATAATATCCGATGACATCATTCTCACCGTATAGTTTGGTATATTTATTCAGACGTGTAAGACGAAACGTTGCCTGCGAGCGCCGGTCCTTGACCGAGCCGTTTTAGGGTCTCAAAGAGTGATGAGGTTTGGGTTCGGACTTCCACTAGACCATCGCGTGACATGTAAGTCATGGCGTGCACACGTGATTATTGAAAGTTTATTTGAACTTTATTTAAAAATAAAAAACCATGCCAGGTAGCCAAATTTATAACCTGTTCAGTCGGAATGTGAATGCGTTTGACTGTAAAATTAAAGAAATTCGAAATTTCTCAAAATTTCTGAAGTTCATTTTTGACATCCCAACATTCGAGGATTTTATAGTTTTTCATACAAAATATAAGGTTACACTGACTGTGGAATATGCTGGAATGTAATTTAAGTAAATGTAAAAAAGGATTATGTGCGGAGAGTTTTAAACTTCAGCCAAGACGATTGGTAATGGATGTATGTTAATAATATCCAATGCCATAGCAGTGCCACCGTATAGTTTGGTATTCCTCTAAACTAACCTAACCCTCCGTAGTATTTTATGTATTTAAACTACGATTTGATACGTTTTGAAGTTGGGCTCAAGTTTCGTATAAACGTTATTTAAAAATAAAAAAATGTCAGGTAGCCAAATTTTAATACCCGTTGAGTCCGAATGTGAACTCGTTTGACCCTGTAAAAATAAAAAAATCGAAATTTCTCAAAATTTCAAGTTCTTATTTCACATCATAACATTAAAAATTTGTATGCGATTTTTGAACAGTGTTTATCTCCAGCCTTTTTGGACAGTGATGAATACGTAAGATCCTTATATGTTTAGAGAAGAAAAGACCTATGTCTTATTGTAATATATAAAGAGACCCTTGTGTTTGTACATCATTCACGACGTCAGATGGCAGATATTATTTACCATTAGTGGAGGACCATATTTTTCAGAAGAAACCCTCGTTATAATTGTTGAGTAGTTGTATCGATTAGGTTTCTATCATAAGGGATTATAAAGCATTAAATTGTGTCTTGTAACATTAACGAACTGTTTCCAGAGTAACTGTGGCTCTTTCATTAGAGATAAATGAAGATGAAATGGAGCCTCCCACGGTTCATGTATTTAAGATAAATGAGGATGAATTGGAACTACCTAGATTTACTATAGATGGAGAAATAAACAGAGAGTACAGGCGTTTCAACGCAGAGGGAACACAGCTTACCGTGCGTCTCTTGCCGCCATATGAGGGAGAGGATTTCCTAGCCAGTGTGACAGACCTGTTTGAGTACGCTTTACGAAATTGTATCGATTCTGATATGGTAGGAATTACAATTAGCAATGAAGTTAACGTGCAGGACAGAGCTATAGGAATCAGCTTCAGAAGAAAGGACCAGATAACCTTAAATTGGTTTGGTCAGTTTTCGAGAAGGTAGCTCATTCGAATGCTAGGTTTAATGTTTTAGATAAACTGCTTATGACCATCCATTCTGTAAAAATGGCCGTCGGCCATGGCCGAATCGCTATTAAGGGTAGACCGATTGAGACCATGGTCCATCTGAAAAAGAGTATCATTGAAGTTAAATTATTAGCATTCCCAAATTACCTAACGATCAAAATTATGAAACATATTGTCCAGGATTTAAGATACGTCCGGTTGTGGACCGTTTACTTGGGGCGACAGGTATTGATCTGTAAAATGGCGGAGGGATCTCTGAGTTAATGAAGTTTTAGGAGCATTTCAAAGAGTACATAATTATCGTTTTCGGAGGATTAAATTGTGAATATATAGTGTTTGATGATCAGGTGGAAACCGAAAAGAGAATTAACCTGCTTTATGATGAGGTTTCGAAACATTACCACTTGATGAATAGTGTTACAGATGCCCTTTCTCGAAAGTATGTCTGCAAAGGCTGTAACAAAGGGTGTGAACGTGGCGTGACTCATAGGTGTCAAGAGAGATGCAGAGACTATGTCAGTTCCGCCATGTCCATACGCCGATGTTCGAATCCCGTGCGAGACGTAATAGACAGTTTAGGAGTCGCGCATGTTTTGATAAACACAAGACGAAGAAGCTGGGAGAAAAGTCTGTATGCGAACAGAAGATAAACTGTGCCATGTGAAATAGATACATATCGCGTAAAAAGCACGACCGTTTCAAGCCATACTGTCCAAACTGTCATCAGAATAAAAAGAGATTGGTCATTTCTGTTTCATGCAGCCGTTAAAAAACGATTTGCCCCGCTGTGATGATGTTTTGTTTTTGTTCTACGATTTTGAAACCACACAGGAAACGAATTTATCAGAGAATCCTACTGAACACATTCTAATTGTAGTATCCTTACAGCAGTTCTGTATGGCTTGTGAGATGCAAGCTGATATTGATACGGATTGCGAGCGCTGTGGTAGGAGACGCCATTCATTCTACGAAGTCCCTGTCGCAGACTTGCTATCCTATCTCTGTAAACTTCAACCCTGGTGTAATGAGGTCGTGGCGATAGAACACAACGCTAAGGCTTTCGATTCTCAGTTCATACTGAAAAGAGCGATTCTATTGAAGTGGAACCCTCAAATAATTTTAAGTGGGCTTAAAATTATCAGTATGCAAATGCAGCACCTCGATTTTCTGGATTCCATATCTTACTTGCCCATGCCTTCACGTAAATTGCCCGAGGCATTTGGGCTTTCACCGTCCAAATCGCGGTATCAACATTATTTTATCACAAAAGCGAATTTGGACTTCTTTGGCCCCATACCAGACATAGGGTATTTCGGCGCTGATGAGGTGCGGGAGGGAGAGAGAATGGACTTCATATCTGGGAATGACGAGCAGAAAGACAAGGTCTTTGATAAGCGACGCGTGTTGGAACAGTATTGCCAAGATAACGTCACCGTCTTGTAACATGCGTTTGAGATTTTCAGGCGCGATTTTATGGAGATTGTAAATTTCGATATTTTCCTAGAGGCATCGGCAATAGCGTCAGAATGCAATGAAGTGCTTCAGAAGAAATTTCTGAAGCCACAAACCATAGGTTTAATTCCGGCGGGGGGTTACAGCGCTAATAACAGATATAGCAAGAAAGCCCTAATGTGGCTTTTGCACACGGAACAGACGGACGGCTGTCATATACAGGATGCCAGAAACGGACGTTAATACAAACTTCTTGAATTGCCGCAATACAGTGTAGATGGGTACTGTGCAGAGACCCGAACTGTATACGAATTTCTAGAATGTTATCATGGCTGTACATGCCAGCCTTTCCGAGACGTGAAAACGATCAGTGGTGAGACATTGCTTGAAGGCTATGAACAGATGCTGTCGAGGATCGAATAGATAAAGCGGACAAACTACCAAGTTAAAATTCAACGGGAATGTAAGTTTGACGAAGCCAAGATAGTACAGCAGAAACCCGAATTGCTAGCGCCTCCCATTGTCAATCATTCGCCCCGATCACTCGAGATGCTCTGCATGGGGGTCGTCCCGAAGCCATGCGGCTCCACTATAAGATGTGGGAAGAGCAGGAATCTGTTCAGTATTGCGTCGTAATAAGTTTATATCCTAACATTTGTAAGTACTTTAAATTCCCCATAGGCCATCCGGTCATTCAGGTCGGTGACGCATGTGCTGATAACGAGGCCTGTCTGAAGATGGATGGTCTGATGAAATGTACGATAGTGCCACCGAAGGACCTCTATCACCCCGTCCTCCCATTTCGATAAAACAAGAAGCTGTTTTTCTGTCTGTGCCGATCGTGTCTTAGAACGGAACATAACTAGCGAATTTCAGCATTTCAGCGATGCTGAAAGATGTCTGAATGGCACGTGGATCATAGATGAAGTGCGATTGGCGGTTAACAAAGGATACAAAATTTTATAAATTCAAGAACTGTAAAAGTACGAAGTCACGCAACACAATCCAGACAAGGGTGAAGGCGGCCGTTTCTTATAATACATAAACACGTTTCATAAACTCAAAGCAGAGGCCAGTGGTTATCCTAGCTAGGTTCGAACCCCAGACAATGAAGACCTATACATTCGCCAGTTCTATCAGAGCGAAGGCTTCCAACTGCACAAAGACTCGACCCGACATAACGCGGCGAAACGAGGTTTGGCGAAACTCTCAACTCCATATGGGGAAATGTAACAGAGAGAAGCAACCGAAACCAGACCAAATTTATTTCGTATCCCCAAGAACTGTACGGATTTTTAGTTACACCGGGAATCGAAGTCCAGAACATGATGTTTCCTAGCGACGATGTGGTCTGAATTTCCTGTCAGTTTTCCTCAGCAGAACGCGTACCAAGCCTACGTCATAACAATGACGTCATAGGCGCCTTTGTCACAGCAGGTGCGAGGATTCACCTTTTTAGTATCTGTACAAATTACAAGACAAGGCTATATATAATGACACTGATTCCATCACTTCTATACAGCCGAGAGACGTACCCGCGGTAGTTTAAACGGGGGACAATTTGGGCCAGATGACTTCTGAATTGAAACCTAATTAAATCATTTCGGAAGTGGTTTGTGCAGGTCCCAAAATTTATGCGTACAAATCAATTAATTCATTGACAGGTGAGAGTAAGACAGTTTGTAAAGTTCGTGCGATCACGCTTAATTACAATGCTTCGCAATTGGTAAATTTTTCGAAAATGAAAGACAAGATTTTTACAATGGATGAGAATGAGACTGTAATTGTAAGCACACGGAATAAAATTAAACGCAAAAGGGGTAAGGGAGAGTAAGTATTATAAGTCAACCTTAGGATAAATATTATAGAGTATCTTTTTTGAAAGGAAGGCGCTTGAACGATAATACGTCCCTTCCATTCGCGTATATAAATGTGGAGTGAATGCTGACAGAGGACATTTATGGCTAGTAACATCAGGTTTAAACATCCGTTTACCTGTGTTATAGGAGGGCCTACAGGGTCTGGAAAGTCTATGTTCTGTATACGTTTCTGCAAAACCTTGACACACTGTGTACAGAGCCGAATTTTGCAGGTCGAATTATCTGGTGTTAGAGAGAACAGAATGCCGTGCCTCAACAACAGTTGGTTGCGTTAAGGAAGAACGTATAGATTCACGAGGTTATATCCGAAAACTTTTAAAACGCACAGGGCTTACCGTGTCTCTTTATTCTTGATGACCTTTTAAACGAGGTGTTTTCACGAGCCGTGTGTTGCCTGTTTACCTACAGAAGTCATCATAGAAACTTAGTGTAAATCTAACTACCCAGAATTTTTTCACCAAGCTCCACACTGCCGTGACAACGCTTAATGCGAAATATTTGGTTGCCTTAAAGATGTTCGGAATTGAAACCAGTTTGCATACCTCGCACGACAAGTGCTTCCCGAAGCTAGTGGCATTCTATGTGAAGCTTATCGAGAGGCAACCCAGAATCCGCACGTCTATATGACTTTAGACTTCGCCCAGGATACAGACGATAAGCCACGGTACCGACCCAATGTCTTTCCGTCTGAATATCCTTCCATTATTTACGTTCGGGTAAAGGATGAAGCGGATGAAATCCAACTATCACCATCTGCAAGTACTCAACACAACCACAATTAGGAAAAGCCATCATTAAAGACTGTAACAGCGAACTATTGAAATCTATTAGCGAGTGTGTTCTTAACGTGCTAAACGACAATCTAAAGTTCACTGCTTGTCGAAAGAAGAGATTAAGAAAGTTCGAAGTTCCACTCCGCGCGCTCGTAGATAAACGAGTGTCTATATCGACCAAGAAACGCTTGATAAACCAACAAGGTGGAAATCTCGTACCTCTGCTAAATGCTATTTTAGCCACTATAGCTAGTATTATATTTCGTCTACGCAACGCTTAAAAATGTTACGCAAATATACCTTGTTTCGCCCGATTATTTAAAGAATGAGAGCCCCTCACAATCACCTACAACATAGTGCAAATCGCCTCTTCAGAAGACAACGCATAGTACTAGACATAAGGCACGTGTAACGATGAAGAAGGGGCTGAAACATCCGTATAATAAGTGGGTTGCGATGCGTGGCGAGATTGAGGAAGCCGTTGTCGGACGTAGGGCTTTGATAAAGGCGACCGCTGACTTCATAAAAGTTGTATTACCTGACACTACTCTCGCACAGAAAGTAGCTATACCAAAAAGCGAGTCAGCAGAGTTCGGCACGCAGAATATTCAACATCTGACAACGCCACCACAGCCTGTAGCACTTCCCTCAACCTCTTTTGCGGGAAACGTATATGAAACAGGGACAAGTCCCGTTAGTACTGGAATTGCCAGTGCTACTGCTGCGGATGATGATGATGATAAGGTTGCCGGTGCCGTTAGCTAAGGAATAGTACGCGCATTTGCTAGGAAGTCTTTCGGCGTGATAGCTAGCCCATACCTGTCACCATATGTTCACAAACGATGCGTTCTCGATGCACAGTACTGTTTGCGTAAAATACGTAACCGATTTTTATGGGTAATTCCAATGTGACTGTGGACACAAACACTGACATCTATGTTAGGGATACGCATTTGAAAGACACACGAGGTTTCTGGGAGCTACTATCTCGGAAAATAGTAGATAACAGACTTGTCAGCGAATTCGTCCTTAAACAATATAAGAGTAGTTTGGATTTTACCAGCGCTCATTTGGAGGGTTACGAACCCGTTGCCTCCAACCACATCTCTCGCAGAACCAAATTCAGAACCATAATCGCCAAGCTGTTTCCCCAGATAAGACGTCGCCGTAATGAAGCACCATTACGTGAGCAGTGGTTGATGTATTAGACAGAGAAAGATGACAAGCATACTGCACTAGGACCCCTTCTAAACCGTCTGCTTTTGCAACCCTGCATTAACTCAAAACGCTGTCAGAGTACGAGTAAAGAGAACCACAATACAGCGCCTGCAGATATTAAGGTCTGGCTCTTAAAACAACATGCGTACACATTACAGAGCCTTGTGAAAACATTTTCATAGGAACCCCTACACTGAATATCAATGACATGTGGAAATGTGATCTGGTCGATGTCCAAGGCCTCAGCAAATATAACGAAGGCGTCAAATAACTACCAACAGTAATAGATGTCTTCTAAATTCTTACACATTACCCCACTATTAACTAAGACGGTTAAAGCTGTCACGACAGCATTTCAATCCATCGTTAAGGACCCCAAATATTTGAAACATATACGGAGACGTCCTTTCTGGGTGCGCAAGGATAGATGGAAGGAATTCTTGAATAAATCGTTTCAAGACATTAAAATGCGAGGGAAATCAGTTTCACATCTGTGAAAACCCCGATGTCAAATGTTCAGTCATCGAAAGAGCACTATCCGGGATTAATTATACAAATATTTCACATATAAGAACACGTACAGGTTTTTTGACGTACTCCCACAATTTGTGAAAAGCTACAACGCGGCAGTTCACATTACGTCTGGCATGCCGCCAGCCCGAGTAACTGATTCTGATATTCTAGCGATATGGGAGAGAACGAACTAGGAACGAAGCCGGGTCCCTATTGCACAACCCAAATTTCGCGTGCGGCAGCACCTGCGCATTAGTAAAGAAAAAATGAAATTTTCAAAATTCGGAGAGCAGAATTGCACCACGGAAGTATTTCGAATTATCAAGGTAATTCGCAGGACCCCTCGACACGTGTACGAACTGGAAAATTTGAATCAAAAGGTAATAGACGGGCAGTTTTTTAATGAGGTGCTACAACCTGTTCGTGTCACGAAACTCACCACATTCCAGATTGATAAAATTCTTGCTACAAGGATCAAACGTGGCATTCGGGAGTACCTCATTCGCTAGAAAGGCTACGGTCCTGACTTCGATAGCTTCATAAATGCAGCTAGCGTGAAGACTATCTAGAAAGAGATAAGATTGAGTACCGCAAGCACTTTTACATTACACTGTTTGGCAATGCGTCGCAGAAAACACGTCCTGCATATACTCTCGCAAATTTTACAATTCAGTTGGTACAACGCATAGGCCTGGAATCGACTGATAATTGGGAGACTGGGTTATGTGAATTTAGCTCTCCGCCTCCTAAAAGCGGTAAGTTAAAACAAGTTTACGTTGTAGGCGAAACAAATGCCTTGGTTTATTGTGATCTGATTACACAGCAGTTTGTAGTCAGTATGTCAGATGTTTGCGGACGTTTATTCATCCGTAAAAGTATTATGACCATACTTTTAAAAATATCTATTATGTACCTGTCGAAAAACGTACCTTCCAGGACATAAGTATATTGATAACGGATCAGAGGGTTATACCCAACCCTTTCAGGAGTGGTGCGGTGCCAACGAAAGTGGTTCTATATTTCTGTCGCGTATAAAAACCCTACGTTATCACACACATTATTCATTTATAACATTGGATCCTCTTGTCCTGTATTTCCGGCGACAGGCAGGTCGTGGTCTCGAAGATATCGGTCCAATTTTCAGCACTCCACCTTCCGTACAACGGGGACACGATCCAGGTAGTGTTCTGTCAGGACTATTTAGGACCCTTAGTCCAATTCTCTGGAGCGGTGCCAAGTCTATGGGTAAGGAAACGCTCAAAGCTTTTGGACGCGAGGCGTTACGCACAGGCGGCATGATTCTCACAGATATTGCCGAAAATCCTAAGGCGGAAACCCAAGACATAATCTCAAAACACGTGTCTGACTCGACACAGAAAATAATCAATGCGTTAGGTGGAGGTGGCACTCCCAAGCGAGAGCATTGTCCGCCACACGAAATGAAAAACGAAAGAGAGAACAAAATAGGCCTTACCTAGAAAAGGTCGCCAGCGGGCTACGACTATAAAACGGGATTTTTTATAATTACGTCAGTCACGGTACGACAATGTCTCAGAAGGACCTAGCGTTTGTGAGTAGTGAATTCGATTTTTTTGCTCGCAAGCCATTACAACACGCTATCCACGTAACGAATGTGGTGGTCTACAAGCCCATGGCTTCTATAGATCAGAGCGAACGGGAATTTCCCATACCCGCTGATTACGACACGTATGTTGATCCCGATATAAAAATCTATATTCGCGGCAAATTTACGAAGGCTGATGGAGCTGTTCTTAACGCGACGGATCACACTGCCGGTACAAATAACTTTCTACAATCTCTATTTCTTCAACGTACTATTGCCCTCGATGGTGTGATTATAAGTCTTTTCACATTTATAACTATGGGGCTTATATTGAAACGCTTTTATCTTATTGATCCGACACCGCGACATCGAGTTTCACAAATATCTACTTGTATAAGGAAGTAGGCGATATGATGCCCTGTGACACTACGAAAGCAGAGTCGACAAACATTGGATTCATAGGTCGCTTGAACCGCCAGAAACAAAGCAAATAAATTGAATTGTACTGGAGAATACATTGTGATATGTGCAGAGTTCCGAAATTCTTAGTTCCCGGCATCAACCTGCAGATAACGTTTACGATAGCCAAGCCACGTTTCTACCTAATGAATCTTGCCGCAGATTCGAATAATAATTTCAAATTTCTTGACTCCAAACTGTTTGTTAGACGCATCAGGGCAAACTATCATATCCCGTAAGCCCACGAAGAGAGCTTGAAAACCGATCTCGCACAGTATAACTTGACGAGAGTCGAACTGCAAACTTTCACATTCTCTGCCGGACCCAGTCACACTCGATCAACCAGGCTGTCGTGCCGCATACCTAAAAGGCTCCTGTTTACTATGATAGCAAACAATGACTTTCTCGACACCAACAATACAAATCCCTACAAATTTCAGCATTTTGGTCTTCGTACATTCGTAGTGAACGTGAATGGCCGGGAGATCCCTAGCGAGAGCCTGTTAATAGATCCGGGTCATGAGAAAACAACTGTCATGGGATACGAGATTTCATTTGAAGGCTCTGGCATTTACCATTCGACCTCGGGACTTCAGGAAACTCACGACATGTACATAATGATTACTTCATGTTCCTATTTGACTTAACGCCTGATATGGCTGCATCGGAAGGACATACTTCGCCAGTGGAAGGTGGCAGTATAAGCATTGAGTAGACATTTAAGGAAGCACTAAAGAAGGCAGCTACGTGCCGATTTACCTGGAATACAATTCCGTCTGCAAAGATTCTTTGCTGTCACCACAAAATTCTAAGATGGACTCAATTCGGATATTGTGTACCTTAGATAACTTTAAATCGTTTCTGGGTGCTTTTCCGTCTGATCTGCTACCACATTCTATCACTCGGCCTATCACTCTCATAGTCAATACAGATGCCCACACACGGTCAGGATCACACTGGCTAGCTATCCATCTCGATCCCCGGTCTCCAACATCATTCTACTTTGAATCCTATGGCCTATCCCCTCATATTCATCATATCCAATCATCCATAAGACGCAATTGCACCGTCCTAAATTATAACAACGTACAACTCCAAGGACCTATGAGCACAGTCTGGGCAAATATTGCTGGCTGTTCGCCCTGTACATGGGTAGAGACTACACACTAAAACAATTCGTCGGCCTCTTTACTCCCAGCTTCGCCGATCAACAGGTAGAGCAACTCTTAGCATCGGAATTCGGGTCTCTACGCGGAGTACCACGTGGAGGCCTATGCTGCACTACTACCCCACTACTCCATAGACGCCCATGGCCCAGATCGGAAGAGTCTGCATGGGACGATGGAATAATTGCTTATTCATCATTATTCCAAACATTAACCGAGGCCTCTGCTAACTTTGCCCATCTATAGCTAAAGGCACGGACAAATGTAAGTTTCTCTCCAACTTACTTTGCCGCTCAGTTCAAAATTTAGACACGTTTGGCTGCCCTTCACGCAAGAGCTTCAGAATGACTACCGGCTGCAGTCTGCCCTGTCACACGTCTCCCGACAAGAGTTGTGCAGCCCGTAACGCACTTTCTCTTTACGGATGGTTGAAGCACCACATCCAACATAAAGAATACTGAAATGCCCCAAAGATAATTCACGCCATACCACCATTTTTAATTCTGGGGTATAACTGTAATGACGTCATATCCCATGTATGTTTCAGCTGCACAAAACACGAATGAACTACTAGCTACGTATCAGTCTAACTCGTCATGTCAACAAGGAAACGCCGTCTCCCATACGAAGAAGGACCCAGGTGAGGGTTCACGTTTCCCGATGGCGAGACCCGAGTCCTAAACGCAACGTCGAGACACCCGAAATTGACATCTCATACCCTATAGAAGAGGGAATAAGTCTTGCATTCGATCCCAACCGTGCATTGCTTCGTCGTGTATTCTTTCTGGATGAGAACAAGACACGTTATGTCGCGGCAGCTCTTTACGCATCAATGGGCTACATGCCGATGGTGTAATTTGGAGCATCGAAGATCTGACCTATTAGACTAACGGAGCTGCAAGTGACGTCGCTGGCCGAACACCTAGAGCGCCTGTGTGATGTCAGTTGTGCTAACACACATTATACTTCAGGCATCCGCGACGGATTCTGGATAATTACCACCACCTACAGGGTCGCCTGTATGCACCTAGGTCAACGTACGCATATCGCCTACAAATTGTCGGATCTGCGCTACCTCAATAATATGCCTATTGTTAAGAATCAACTAGCGAGATACAGTAGCGCTATGCCTAACGTCGTGACATATGCAATGTCTGACATGGCTTCCACCGAATATATCAAACCACTCCCTACGTACAGCAAGAATATTCTCTACCCCAGCTGTATAAATAACTGAAAACTTTAACACTGATATAAAGGACCATGTTACTCTGAAGTTGCTTTATTCCTTGTTCTGCAATAAATTA